>JAESFV010000057.1_pt1 | contig 252142 bp, 201 predicted proteins | sample 9269471 | NCBI WGS metagenome assembly JAESFV01 (sample SAMN14502647, study PRJNA617108) | algae metagenome | isolation source: Symplocastrum torsivum CPER-KK1 and co-occurring heterotrophs from... | place: USA: Central Plains Experimental Range, Colorado | collected 2001-01-01
TGAAAGCCGCCCGGCCCCTCGACACGTCGCTTGCTACGCCCGTCGTTGACTGCACGCGGCGGGCCGGTGTCTCTGACCCTCTCCCCTCGGGGGAGAGGGCCGCGGCGAAGCACGCGGGGTGAGGGGGAACCACCTGCGGAGACAAGCCGATCCGCCCGCCGCGCTCAAACAACCTTGTGGGGCAAGCAATCAGCGCGGGTGACTGAGCGGCGGCCCGTGAGGCTACCCCACGAACACGCCCGCCGGGAGGCCCGGGAAGGCATCGAACCCCATCCCCTCCGCGTGCCCGCCGCCGGCGAAACGGCTTCCCGCGTAGGAGGCCACCCGGCTGCCGTCCGCGGTCCCGTCCCCGACCAGCACGTCCGCGTAGGCGTCGCCGTCCAGATTCTTGACCGCCACGCGGACGCCCCCGCGGTTGGCGGTGTTACCGGCGAAGAAGTTCGCCACCACCCGGTCCCGGCCGGCGAGCAAATCCCGGCCGCTCAGGACGTACACCCGCGGCGCGCCGCCCGGCCCGCCGCCGCCGACGAGGTCGGCGTAGCCGTCCCCGTCCACGTCCCCGGCCGCCACGAAGGCTCCGTTCCGTAGGGCCGGCTCGAACAGGAAGAAGTCGCTCGTCAGCTTGGTCCGGCCGCCGCCGGCCAGGGTCCGCCCGTCGTACACCGCCACCCGCGGCCCGCCCCCGAACCCGGCCGACACGATCAGGTCGGCGGCGCCGTCGGCGTTCATGTCCCCGAGGGCCGCCCGGGCGCCGCCGCGGAAGGCCGGGTCGTCGATGCCGAAGAAGTCGGCCAGCTTGGTGAACCCGGCCCCGCCGTACACCTGCACCCGCGGGCCGCCGCCCTCGTCCGGGGTGACGATCAGGTCCGCGGTGCCATCCCCATCCACATCACCGGCGGCCACGTACACACCGCCCACGAACGCCGACTCGAACGGGTCGAGGCGGAAGAGGACGGCCTGGGTCACGCCGTCGAGGACGACCACGTGAGTCGGCCCACCCGGCCCGGTGCCGGCCACCACGTCCGCCACGCCGTCGCCGTTGAAGTCGGCCGCGGCCGTGCGGACCCCGCTGGTGAACCCGGCTCCGAACGGGGTGGCCGCGTAGCGGAGCGACCCGTCCGGGTTGTAGAGCCGGACCGTGCCGCCCCCGCGGTCACTCCCCGCCGCGAACTCCCGGGCCAGAGCGCCCGGTTGTGGCAGTTCCGAGGGAGTACCCGGAGGGGGGCTCGTCCCACCGCCCGGCGGGGGTGGGAGCGGACTGGTGCCTCCGCCGGACGGGACGGTCACCGTGAAGGTGTCGGTAGCGGTCAGCCCGCCGGCATCGGTCACCGTCAGCGTCACGACCGCCGTGCCCGACCAGCCGGCCGTCGGGGTGACGGTCACCGCCCGGGCTCCGCCGGAACCGCCGAGCGTGGCGGTCAGTCCGGGGGCGGACGAGTTGACGGTCACCGTCAGGCTCCCGGCCGCGGTTTCGGCGTCGCCGATCGTGAAGGGGACGGCGCCGCTCGACCCGTTGAACGCGACCGTCCGGTCCGTTACGTTCGAGACGGTCGGAGGCGTGTTCCCCGGCGGGAGGGGCGTGCCGTAGGTGAAGCGACCGGCCAGGGTGACGGCGGAGGCGCCGTAGCCGAACACCGGGTTCTTCACGTTCTGCGGGTAGCCGGGGGCGCTGACGCCGGACGTCACCGTCACGTCCACCGCCCCCGCCCCCGCCGGCACCTGGACGCGCAGGTGCCGGTCGTCCACGATCGTCAGGTTCGTGGCGGCGGCCGCGCCGAACTTCACGGTCAGATGACCGGCCGCGCCCCCGAAGTTCAGGCCGGTGATGGTGACGGTATCGCCCGCCGCCCCGGTCGCCGCGCTCAGCCCCGTCACCACGGGGGTGAGGTCCACCAGCTCGAAGTCGCTGTAGCGGAGGCTCTTCAGCCCGCGGGTGTTGTTCTGGATGTCGTCGTCGTCGTAGGTCAGCGTGAAGGCGTTGTTGGCGTCCACCGAGTAGCTGGCGCCCGAGAAGAAGAAGTTGCTGCCGTTGTCGGCGAGGATCAGGCCGTAGTCCTTCATGGCCTGGGCGACCACCCGGGCCTGGGGGTTCAGGTTGGAGACGTCCACGCCCGCCTTGAGGCGGAAGCGGGAGCCCATCGGCGGTTGGGTGACGACGTCGGTGTTGCCGGGGTTGGCGTTGTGTGAGGCGGGGTAGACGAACTGGTTGAGGACGGCGGCGTTCCGGAGGGTGAAGCGGATGGCGTGGTTGATCACCCCCTGCCCGCCCTGGCTCACCGGCAGAACCTCGTCGGGCCGGACGAGCCCCGGCAGGATCGGCAGCCCGGCGGCGTCGGCCGACGTCCAGGTGAGCGGGCGGAAGGTGTTGCCCCGCATGTCCCACACCGACTGCTGGGCGGCGTGCCACCGGCCGTCGGCGTTCTCGCCGGGGCGCGAGACGGCGAAGAGTTCGTAGGCGATCTGGTTGTCGACGTCGAAGACGATGAGGTGCGAGTCGCCGCGATTCGCCAGCCCGGCCCGGGGGCCGTTCTGGTAGTCGCCTTCGAGGACGGCGTTCGCCGGGATCGGGACCGGGACGACGTCGCTCTCGTCGGGGTAGCCGTCGACGACGACGTTGACCTTCGGGACGCTGTTGCCGCGGACCACGTTGTACGGGATGCCGTACAACTCGTTCCCGCCGCGGGAGTCCTCGCCGAAGTCGGGGTGGATGCGGTTGTCGCCGAACCGGCCGATGATCGCGCCCATCACCGCGGCCGAGTTGGCCGCGACCGGGGCGTCGGTGATCCGCTGGTTCCACGGGTTGTCGGCCGGGAACAGGGTGTTCCCTAAAAGGGCCGGGACGTCGCGCTCCTCAAGCCGGTAGACGCGGAGTACGACGCCGGGGGGGTATGCCATCGGCAGATGCCCTTTGGACACGAACCGGCCCTCGGCCCGGCGCTGGGCCGGCGGGGGAGGGTCGGAGTAGTCGGTAAAGGTTCGGCGCCCGGACGAGTCCGGTGGCCGCGGCAGAAGGGGCGGTCCGCGGCGAGTCAACGTCGGACGGGGCGACGCAGCAATGGTAGGTCAGGGAGCCCGGTCAGTCAAAGTACGGTCTGGCGAGTATGGCCACCCCGGAAACGGCGGCCGGCTCGGGCCGCCCCATAACACCGGAGCGTGTTACGGCCCGGCTTCGGCCTTGGGCTCCTGGGCGGGCGGGGCGGCCCGCGGCCAGTTGCCGTTCTGGACCGGCGGCGGGAGGGGGGGCGCCGGGGGGCGCGGCCGCAGGTGGCGGTTCCACAGGGCCAGGGTCGGGGTGGCGAACGCGTACCAGCACGCGAGCAGCGGGATGGCGACCCGCGGGACGGCCACGATCACCGCCACCGCGAACACCACCTTCACGAGGTACGGCCCGCTCCGCCGGCCGCCGACGAGTTGGCGGAACAGGTGGACGTAGCGCACCTGCGACACCATCAGGCACGCGACCCCGAGCGTGACGAGCGGCACCATCCGGGTCACCAGCCCGACCAGCCACGGCACCTCCGGCGTGGGCTCGTCGCCCGACATCAACTGGGGGCCGTGCAGCATGATCGGGAACGAGGCCACCACCGCCGCCGCGGCCGGGGACGGCAGCCCCTTGAACTCGCCCGGCCGGTGGTCCTCGTCCGGCTCCACGTTGAACCGGGCCAGCCGGAGCACGGCGCACACCACGTACAGCGCCGCCACCACCCACAGCACCCGCGGGTGGAAGCCGAGCGGCTGGGCCAGGGCCAGCATCAGGAACGCCGGCGCCGCCCCGAAGCTGATGGCGTCGCACAGCGAGTCCAGCTGGGCGCCGAACTCGCTGGTCTGGTTCGTCCACCGGGCCGCCGCCCCGTCCAGGCCGTCGAACAGCATGGCCAGGAAGATCAGGCAGCCGGCGGCGAACAGGGAGGTGGCGTCGCTGTACCCGGTCCACTTGGCGGCGAACGTGATCGCCCCGAACCCGCAGACGGCGTTGCCGAGGGTGAGCAGGGTCGGGATGACCGCGAACGCCTTCCGCCGGCGGGTGGGGAGTTTAATGGGTCGCCTCCGGGCCGGCGGGCGCGGGGCCGTACTCGGCCAGCACGGTCGCCCCGGCTCGAACCTTGTCGCCGATCCGCGCCCGGATCGCCAACCCGGCCTCGCGCGGCAGCACCAGTTCGGTCCGCGAGCCGAGCTTGATCATCCCGAACCGCTCGCCCCGCGCCAACCCGTCCCCGGGCTTCAGCCAGCACACGATCCGGCGGGCGATCGCCCCCGTGATCTGGCGGACGACGTAGCGCCGGTACGGGGCCGTGGTCTCCTGGAGCCGGAGCGCCAACTGTTCGTTCTCCCGGGCGGACGCCGCCCGCAGGGCGTTCAGGTACTTCCCGGGCTTGTACCGCAGCCCGACCACCCGCCCGGCCACCGGCGCCCGGTTGAGGTGGACGTTGAAGATCGACAGGAAGATGCCGATCTGCACCGCCGGCCCGCCGACGAACTCGTCGTGGTCGAGGTCGTCGATGGCGACGATCAGGCCGTCCGCGGGCGCCACCACCTGCCCCGGGGCGGTGGGGACGACGCGGTGCGGGTCGCGGAAGAACCAGACGATCAGGAGGCCGATGACCGCAAGCGCCGTCACCACCAGCCAGCCGGCCACCCGGAGGGCGTCCGGCCACTCGGAGGTGAGTAGCGCCGCGGCCAGCCCGGCCGCCGGGAGGAAGGTCAGCACCGAGAAGGCGAGCAACTCCGCCAGGCCGACACGCGCGAACGGGATGCGGTCGCGCCAGCGGAACGGGTCGTCCTGCGGCTCCCAGTAGTAGCCGCCCTGGTTGCGGAAGAACTTGAGGTCGCGGGGGTCGAGAACCTCGTGCGGGCAGCCGTTGAAGTCGCCCTTGCGGAGGGCGGCCATGCGGCGGACGTAACCGGGGCGGAACGTCTTCAGCCAGAACCGCCGCCACCGCCCCCAGGCCAGTTCGAGCTTGCAGACCACCCCGCCGCCGGGCTGGATCCACGTCAGCTTCGGGTCCATCGGTTCGAGCGGGAGGGGCGCAGCGGGCTGCGGGTGGGGCGGGGCCGACGTCATTCGGGTACCGGTAGGGGGTGGGGCGGCGGGTCAGGCGTCGCGGGTGAACGGGAGGACCACGGCCGGGGGGAGGTTCCGCCACACCCGGCGGTGCGGATCCCGCCGGAACCCGGCGGCGTCGAACCGCCGCCAGGCCCGCTCGGAGTAGGTGAATTGTACGTACCGGCTGCCCGGCCGCAGCACCCCGGCGATCGAGGCGAGAACCCGCTGCGGGAGGTCGCCGGGGAAGGACAGCAGCGGGAGCCCGCTGACCACGGCCGCCACGTCGGCCGGGCCGAGGTCGAGGGAGGCGAGGTGCGCGTCCAGCCGGGAGGCGCACCCGGTCACCACGGTCACCCCGGGCACGGCCGCGGCGAGCCGGGAGGCGAACACGTCGTTCACCTCGACCGCCACGACCCGGGCGCGGGGGAAGCGGCGGACCAACTCGCGGGTGAACACGCCCGTGCCCGGCCCGAGTTCGAGAACTACCCGCCCGTCGGCGACCTCGCCCACGGTGTCGACCATCGTCCGCGCCAGCGCCCGGCCGCTCGGGGCGATGGCCCCGGTGACCCGCCACCGGCGGAAGCTCTGTCCGAGGAACAGCATCGTCTCCCGCATCAACTACCTCCGAACGGGCACCCGTACCCCCGGCGGCCGGGGGGCGGTTCTGCGACCGGTCGGGGGTGTCGCGGCGGGCGACCCATCTCATCCGTCCGAGCGGAGCCGTATCTCACGGTGTAGGGGACGACCGGCCGAGAGACGAGGGACGAATTGCCCGGCCGGGCGGCGGGGTTACCCACCCGGGGCGACGTCCCGGGTGAGCATCGGGGGTGAGTGGCTACTTCTTGAGCGCGAAGTCGTGCCTGGCCGACCCGGCCGAGACGTCGGCCTTGAGCTCGGTGCTGGTGTTGTACCGGGCCGGGATCTCGGCCACGACCTCGTCGACCTCGGACCCCGGCCCCTTCATCCCGGCGCGGGCGACCTTCTTACCGGTCGGCCGGTTCCAGGTGACCGCCACCTTGTACGCCCCCGGCGGGACGCGGACGGAGTACGCCCCCTTGTCCACGAACCCGTCGGCCGGCTGGCCCTTGCCGTCGGCCGGGGTGAACCGGATCAGAGCCTCGTTCCCGGCGCCGACCGGCTGGTCGTTGAGGGTCACCTTGCCGGTGACCTCGACCTCGCCCGCGCCGGACGAACACCCGCCGAGGAGGCCGGCGGCCAGCGCCGCCCCCCACGCAACCTGACGCATGGCCGCCCCCGTTAGTTGTCGAGCCCGATCGTCTCGCCGCCGTTGATGGTGCTGGCCGCCTGCCAGTTGAGCAGGGTGATCGAGTTCCGGACGAACCGGACGCTCCCGTCGCCGAGGGCGGCGTTGACCCCGCCGGTGTGGTTGCTCCGGGCGGCCACCTGGCCGTTGTTGCTGGTCGTACACGGCAGCCGCGGGGGGACGTGGGTGCAGTACCCCGAGTACAGCTCGTCGGTCCCGGTGTTCGGGGCGTTGATGGTCATGAACCGGCCGCACTGCTGGTCGTCGTTCATGAAGTCGCCGCGCCAGTCGGTGCTGTTGTCGGCCGACATCAAAACCTCGGACATGAGCACGGTGTTCGACGTGCCGTCGCTGAAGTCGGTGAGCTTGGTCAGCCGGGGCTTGTTCGTGGAGGCGAAGTCGGTGTACCCGAACGGGGCGACCCCGGTCGGCACGGTGCCGGTGTGCGGCTGGCGGTACGGCCCCCAGTTGACCGCGTAGTTCCCCCGGGCACGCCAGTAGACGTCGCCCTGCTGGTACGCCGGCCCGCCCCGGTCGCTCGGGCAGTAGTAGGTCGGGTGCGTCTGGGCGCAGGTGCCGTTGAGGTCGGAGGGGGAGTGGTTGATGTTCGGCGGCTCGTGGAACGGGACGTCGAACCGGTACCGGCTGGCGAGGGCGGTGAGCTCCATGTACGGCCACACCTGGGGCGGCCAGGGCGTCCGGACCGGGACGCTCTTGGACCCGTAGGGCAGGGAGGTGTTGACGTCGTGGTAGCCGTGGAACCCGAGGGTCCACTGCTTGAGGTTGTTGGAGCACTTGGCGCGGGCGGCGGCCTCGCGGACCTTCTGGACGGCCGGCAGCAGGAGGCCGATCAGGATGGCGATGATGGCGATCACCACCAGCAGCTCGATCAGCGTGAACCCACGCCGATCGGCCGAACGAATGATAGACATAACGAGCCTCGAGGAGAACGAGGAACGAGCAGGCGACGAGCGAGCCGCCCTGACTCTAACCCGCCGCCTGTTTAATCACAAGTAGGAAAGCTTGGTTCAGGTTGTGGCCGGGGTTCGGTCAGTCCGGCGGGGGGCTGGACTTTGGCGGGGCGGGCGGGAACAATCGTGTGTCGCGCCTCAGGCCGTAGGAGACCTCCACCCATGACCGCCACACGCCGGTACGTCCCAGGCGACCGGGTGTTCGCCCCGTGGGAGCGGGAGTGGCTCTACCCCGGCACCGTGACCGAGGTGGACGACGACGACGAGGTCGCCGGGGTCGAGTTCGACGACGGGGACTTCGGCCCGGCGCCGGTCCTCGCCCTGCGCCCCATCGCCCTGGACCCGGGCGCCTTCGTGGCCGCCCGGCGGGACCGCGACGTGAAGCGGTACGCCCCGGCGACGGTGCTGGCGGTAAGCGGGGAGACGGTGCGGGTGGAGTACGAGGACGGGGAGACGGACACGCTGGAGGTGGAGTTCCTGCGGGTGCCGGTGGTCGGCCACCTGGCGGTGGGCGCGCGGGTGTTCGCCCCGTGGGAGCGGGAGTGGCTCTACCCCGGCACCGTGGCCGGGCTGGTCGGGATGGTGGTCGACGTCACCTTCGACGACGGGGACCACACCCAGGTGCTGGTGCCGGAGCTGCGCCCGCTGGCGCTGTCCCCGGGCCAGCTGGTCGGCGCCCGGCGGGAACGGGAGGTGAAGCGCTACCTGCGGGCCGCGGTCGTCCGGGTGACCGGGGAGACGGCCCTGGTCGAGTACGACGACGGGGAGACGGACGACTTGCCGGTGGCGATGGTCCGCCTGCCGGCCTACGAGGCGTGAGGGGCAACGGACTCACGCCCCGACGTCGCGCAGCACCGGCATCGTCTGGCGGAAGGACAGGTCGCCGATCAGGCAGGGGTGCTTGTACTGCTCCGGGGAGCCGCCGGTCGAGGCCAGGCGGTCGCGGTCCCAGATGGCCCAGGTGCCGGCCGGGAGCAGCGCCGCCCGCACCGGGCCGAGCCGGTTCCCCTCCCGCTTCGCCGCGTACTCCACGTTCTCCTCACCCAGCATCCGGTCCAATTCGCCCAGGAAGCGGGTCAGTATCGCGGCGTCGGCCGCGTCCGGCTCCTCCAGGAAGAGGGCGTAGTAGGGGCGGGTGTCGTCCCACACGGGGGCGAGGCTGTACGCCGTCAGCGGCTGCGGCACCCGCTTCGCGGCAGCGTCTACGGCCCGGGTGACGTGGTACTCGCTGAGTTTCTCGCCGGTCAGATTGGCGAAGCGGTGACCCTTGCCCAGGAACTCCACCTCCGGCGTCCGCCCGTAGAAACCGGTGACGCGGACGAGGTCCGAGATGTGGTAGCGGTACAGGCCGTACAACGTCGTCGGCAGGATGTAGTAGCTCCGGCCTTCGAGCAGTTCGTGGGCGCCCAGCACGGTCGGCTGCGGCGAGTCGATCTCGGCTTCGGGGATGAACTCGAAGTAGTGCGACCAGATGTCCAGCACCCCGCTCGCCGTGTGGTTGGCGAACGGGATCGTCATGCGGCCCTCGCTGGCCAGCAGCCCGAGGTCGCGGACCGGCGGCTCGCCGTAGTACCGCGGCAGCTGGCGCAGGTACGGCCCCATGCTCCCGCCGGTCCAGGTGTTGATGATGGTCCCGTCCGTCGGCCACACGTCCATCGGGTAGAGCCGGCCCAGCTTCTCGGCCGCCGCGGTCAGCTCGCGGGCGCGGGCCGGGTTCGGCTTCAGCCTCGCGGTCAGCTCGGCGCGGATGTCGGCCGGCAGGTCGAGGTCGGCGCGGAGGGTGCCGTCCTGGAGGTCGCGGAGGAGGTGGTCCTTCTGGGCGTCGAGGGTGCGGGCCAGCTGAACGAGGGTGCTGGGGTTGGCGGCGACGTGCTGCGACACGTCCCGGCCGAGGGCGAAGCGCAGGGCGACGTAGTAGCGGGCGGTGGCGTCCTTGATCTTCCCGGTCTGGTACGGGACGGCGTACATCCGGCGGATGAGCCGGCGCTGCACCATCGCCGTGTACCCGGACAGATTCCCGCACGGGATGCCGGCCGGGGTGCGGAACTCCTCCGGGTCGCCGCCCAGCTGGACGATCGGCCGCATGGCGATGCGCCGGCCGCGGTGGTCGCGGTACATCCGCACGCCCCACATGTTCCACCCCCGGCGGTAGGCCGCGAGGTAGTCGTCGGTGACGGGGATGAGCTTCCGGCTGGCGGTCGTGCCGCTCGTGAGCGCGAACAGCCGGACGCGGCGGTCCGACAGGAGGGCGTTCAACTCGCCCTTCTGGACGCGCTCGATGTAGGGGGCGAGGCGCTCGTAGGGCGCGACCGGGACGTTCCGGCGGAAGTCGGCGACGGTGCGGACGTCTGCGAAGTGGTGGTCGCGGCCGAACCCGGTGGCGGCCTGCTTGCGGAGGATGTGGAAGAGGAGGGCGGTCTGGACGGCCTCGGGGTCGTGGCAGGCGGCCTCGAACTGCCGGAGCTTGCGGCGGACGGGGTACGTCAGCAGTCGACCCAGCCGGACCAGCAGGAACCGCTTCAGGGACATCCCATCACCGGGAGGGAGGAAGTGGTCAGGTTGCCCGCTCCGAGGGGCCGGCTGGTTGTCTCGGTAGGCGGTTCGCCCCCTCACCCCGCGTGCTTCGCCGCGACCCTCTCCCCCGAGGGGAGAGGGTGGAGCCTCGCCGGCCCACCGCAATCGCCCACAGCCAGGGGAGCGCGGTTGCCGACCGAGGGGGCCGGTCGCCTATCGCCCTCTCCCCTCGGGGGAGAGGGTCGCGGCGAAGCACGCGGGGTGAGGGGGCGAACCGCCTACCGAGACAACCAGCCGGCGCGCACCAATGAGCATCCCCGTTGCGAAGCCGTGCGGGTCGAGTCCTCAATGCCTCGACGGCGCGCTGAGGATCTCTGCAACGAATTCCCCAGCGGTTTAGCGGTCGAGCAGCCGGCTGCTAACGGCAGGTCGTGGGTTCGCCCCGACCCACGAAGGGCGCCGGTCCCGTCAGTCTGCACCCGCGGGGACGGCCGACTCGGGCTCGGGCTCACGGGCGAGGTGGCGGTCGAAGAACGCGATCAGCCGGCGGTGGTACTCGTCGCCGGCGACGTGGAGAGCCTGGTTGTGCTTGGCCTTCGGCACCACCCACAGCTCCTTCGGCCCCCGGGCCCGGTCGAACAGGGTCTTCGCCATCTCCGGCTTGATGTACGTGTCCCCCTCGCCGTGGATCATCAGCAGCGGCTGCCGGAGCCGGGCGACCGCCTTCTCGACGCTCGGGTACGTCACCCCACGGTTGCGGGCCACCCGCCGCACGCCGGTGAGGCCGAGGAGGCCGTAGAACCACGTCGGCAGCGCCTTCTGGACGACGTGCCGGTCGCTGTAGATCTTGATCCACCGCTGCATGTACGGCACGAGCGTGGTGTACGTCGCGTAGGCTCCGTCGGTGGCCACGCACTTGATGCCGCGGTCGGCGGAGGCGGCCAGGAACCCGGTGCTCCCGCCCTTACTGATGCCGAACAGGCCGATCCCGCTCGGGTCGGCGTCCGGCCGGGCGCGGAGGTACTTGAGCGCGGCCCGCAGGTCGCCGAGGTCTTTGTCCGTCACCCACTGGAGCGGCTCGTAGACCACGTCCTTGTCGCTGTCGCCCTGGTTGCGCGGCTCGTAGGTGAACACGTCGTACCCGGCCGCGACCAGCTGTTCGCAGTACTGGCGGCAGGCCCAGCGGTCGGACCCGAACTCGAGGCCGAACAGGACCACGCCCTTGCGGGCGGCGGGGGTGCGGATGTAGCAGCCGCGGAGGGTCAGCCCGTCGGCCGCGGGGAAGGCGACCGGCTCGGCGTCGTCCGTGGGGAGCCCCTTGGGGACGACGAACAGCGGCTTCTCCTGGAAGATGCGGACCAGGAACGGGATGTACTTCCAGCGGAGGTAGAGGTAGAGGGCGGCGAACAGCAGTCCGACCGCGACCGGCGTCGCGGCGAGGAGTGTCAGTCCGACCCAGAACCAGAATACCACCTTGCTACTCCGGGGCTGCGGAAGGTAGAGGTTGTCGCGGTGGCGTCCTGCCAGGATCAATTCAGCGTTTCGAGTTCGGAGTGTCAGACCGTTTGGTTACCGACTCGGGACTCCGAACTCGAAACTTAGTCTCGGAACCGGCTCACGGTGAGGGAGATATTCTGCCCGCCGAAGCCGAAGCTGTTGCTGAGGATGTGGTCCACGCGCTTCTCGCGGGCCACGTTCGGGATGTAGTCGAGGTCGCACTCGGGGTCGGGCGTCTGGTAGTTGATGGTGGGGGGGAGGACGCCCTTGCGGAGGGCCATCACCGAGATCACCAACTCCACCACGCCCGCCGCGGCGATCAGGTGGCCGAGCATGCTCTTGCTGCTCGACACCGGCACCTGGTAGGCGTGGGCGCCGAACACCGCCTTGATCGCCGCCGTCTCGGCCGAGTCGTTGGCGTGCGTGCTGGTGCCGTGGGCGTTGATGTAGCCGACGTCGGTCGGCCTCAACCCGGCGTCGGCCAGGGCGTCGGCCATCGCCCGGACGGCGCCCTTCCCCTGCGGGTGCGGGTCGGTCATCCGGTAGGCGTCGGCGGTCGTGCCGTAGCCGGTGAGTTCGGCGTAGACCGGCGCCTTGCGGGCCTTGGCGTGTTCGAGCTCCTCAAGGACCACGATCCCTGCCCCCTCGCCGATCACGAAGCCGTCGCGGGTGAGGTCGAACGGCCGGCTGGCGGTGCGCGGCGACTCGTTCCGCTGCGACAGGGCCGTGAGCCGGTTGAACCCGGTGATGCCGAGCGGGTGGAGCATCGAGTGCGAGCCGCCGGCGGCGATCACGTCGGCGTCGCCGGCGCGGATGAGTTCGGCCGCCTCGCCGATCGCCTGGGAGCTGGCCGCGCACGCCGTCTGGCAGGCGAAGTTCGGCCCCTCCAGGGCGAACAGGTGGGCCAGGTGCCCGCAGGTGGTGTGCATCTCCACCTCGGCCTCGCGGTGGCGGTCGAGCACCTTCAGGATTTCCGAGGTGAACGCCACCGGGTTGGCGCGGCCGTCGGTGGCAGCGGCGGCGATGCTGTTGATGAGCGCCGGGAAGTCCTCGGCCCCCTCGCCGGAGCCGAGGTAGACCCCCATCCGCCCGCGGTCGCCGCGGCCCTCGTCGAGCAGGCCGGCGTCGGCCAGAGCCTCCTTCGTGGCCCCGATGGCGAACTGCGTGTTCACCCCGCAGTGGGTGTACCGGCCCGGGTCGCGGAGGTAGGTGTCCAGCTCGAACCCCTTCACCTCGGACGCGAACGTGGTCGGCATCGTGCGGGCGTCGAACCGGGTGAGCGGGCCGACGGCCGTGCGGCCCTCCACCTGGCTGGCGTACAGGTCCGCGACCGTGTGCCCCAGCGGGGTGATCACGCCCATCCCGGTGATGACGACCCGACGACGCATCTCAACGTCCTAGTTTCGAAGCTCGAAACTCAAACCAGTCGCTCGATGTCCGGTCGCTCGGGCTTCGAGTTTCGTGCTTTGAGTTTATTCCTCGTCCCACTTTCGGACGACCGCCGCCGCGCACTGGCCGAGGTCGGTGGTCGAGACCTTCACCGCGTAGGGCTTCGTAACCGGCCGCGGCGCGCCGGTGTGGACCGCCACCGGGCAGCCCGGGTACGGGTTCTCGTGGTTGAGCGTGCCGGGCAGCTGGCCGTGCTTGAGGGCGAGCAGGCTGCACGCCAGCTCGGCCACCCCGGACGCCGCACCCATGTTCCCGAACCGGCTCAGCGGCGCGAACACCGGCACCGCCTTCCCGAACACCCCGGCGATCCCGTTCGCCTCGAAGACGTCCAGGTCCGGCACGCCGACGCCGTGGGCGTTCACGTGGTCCACGTCGGACGGTTGGATGCCGGCGTCGGCCAGCGCGGTTCGGATCACGCGGGACAATCCGGGACCGGCCTTCGCCCGGTCGACCCCGGCCGCGAACCCGACCACCTCGCCCAGGATCGCCGCCCCGCGGGCCTTGGCGTGGCCCAATTCCTCGATCGGGAACGCCGCGCCGCCCTCGCCGAGGACCGTGCCGCTGGCATCGCGGTCGAACGGGCGGACGGCCTTGTCGCCGAGGTCGTTGCGGCGGGTGAGCGGGTAGAAGCTGTTGAACCTCGACTGGCTCAGCGGGTTCACCTTCGACTCGCTCCCGCCCACGAGCATCACGTCGGCGGCGCCGCGGCGGAGGATGCGGAACGCCTCGCCGAGGGCCATCACTCCGGCGGCGTCGTTGGGGATGATGGTGTTGCTCGGCCCCTGCATGTCGAACAGGATGGTGGCGTGGCAGGCCGGCATGTTCGGCAGGTAGCGGAGCATCCACATCGGCGGCACGACGGGGAGTGACTTCTCGCCCCACACCGCCATATCCACCGCCTGCCGCGGCCCGACCGACGCCAGCTTACTCCCGGCCGCCAAGTCATCGATGTCCGTGGCCGCCATCACCGACGCGAACTCGATCCCGATCCGCTCCGGCTGCACCGTCCCCTTCGCCAGCCCGGCGTCCTGCATGGCGAACTGCGACACCACCACCCCGAGTTGGACCGTCCGGGACATCGCGTTGAGCGACTTCCGGTAGCCCTTGTCGATCTGGGCCTTCGGGTTGAAGTCGGGCGTCTCGCCGGCCAGCTGAGACGGCAGGGCGGAGGGGTCGAAGGCCCGGATGCGGGCGATGCCGGGGGTGCCGGCGGCGAGGGCCGCCCAGAACGCGGCCGGAGTGCTGCCGATCGAGGAGATCACCCCGAGCCCGGTGACGACGGCCCGGCGGCGGGGGGCGGTTACCATGCGGGGGGCTCGGCGCGGGACGGACGACACATCGGGCGACCCTCGGGCTGGGGGGCTTATCCCCACGGTAGAGCAATTCCCGGCCTTGGCTTGCGCCAAGAACCTCGCCCCCGGTCGGGTGGTAAGCGAGGAAGGTTGGGAGATTCCGGAAAGTTCGGTTGTCCGGGTGCCGGTTAAACGCGGGAAGCCCCGAGAGGGGCCTCCGGGCGGGTCGGCGGTCGGCCTACTGACTCATCAACCCGGTGCCGCGGCGGGGCTTGCGGCGACGGCCTCGGCGGTCTTCAGCAGGTGAGCCAGCTCCCCGGTGAACACGAACTTCGAGTCCGGGATGCCTGGCGGCAGCTGGTCGGGGCTCACATGGGCGAACAGGATCTCCGCCTCGGCGATCAGGTCGTTCCCGCTCCGCACCGTGCCCGCCACCCGGCCGCCGGTTTCCCCCAGATCGATGAGGGTGGCGGTGTACGTCAGCTGTTCGCCGGGGTACGCCTCTCGCCCGAACTTGGCCGACATCTTTGCCAGCACCACGTTCTCGCGGAACTGGTTGGCCTCTCCGACGAGGATACCACCGGTCTGGGCCAACCCTTCCAGGATGAGCGGGGCCGGCATCACCGGGTAGCCGGGGAAGTGGTCGGCGAAGTGGTCCTCGGCCAGGGACAGGCACTTGACCGCCGTCGCCGCCTTCCGCGACTCGAACGCCGTGAACCGGTCGATCCAGGTCCAGCGCATCTCGCTCCCGCCTGTCACGAGCCGCGACCGAAGCGGGGCGGCTGCTGAACCTGACTTCCCGGCGGGCGGCCTGTCGGGCGGGCCGCCCGCTCCCTTTCGGTCGCGGCTGCCGAGCCCGGCCTCAGCCGCCGAGCTTCTTCTGGAGGTAGTTGACGATCAGGTCCACGGTGAACAGGTCTTCCATCTTGTCGAGCCGGGGGTCTTTGCGGAACTCCGTCAGGTCGGCGAACGGCATCTGCTTTTCCAGCTCGGCCAGCCCGATCGCGGTGACCTTGCCGTCGGCCACGAAAGCCGGGTCGCCCTGGAAGATCGACTCCGGGAAGAGCTCCTCCCGGGGGATCTTGACGTTGAACTGCCGCTCCAGCCGGAACACGATGTCGAGGAAGTCGATCGACTCGGCGTTCAGGTCGGCCTTGAGCCGGCTGGTCGGCTTGATCTCGTCCTCGTCGAGGTTGAGGGCGTCCACCAGGGTGGTACGGACCTTCTCGAAGATCTCGTCCTTCGTCGGCATCTCAGGAACCTCCGGTGGCCCGCGGGGCGGGAGGGGGTGTGGGTGCGGGGGTCAGCCGGTCACGGCCCCGAGGCTCAGGCCGCCGTCCACGGTGAACACCTGGCCGGTGACGTAGGCCGCCGCCGGGCCGGCCAGGAACGCCACCACCCCGGCGATGTCCTCGGGCTTGCCGAGGCGCCGGAGGGGAACCAGCTTCTTGGCGATGAAGTCCCCGGCCTTGCCGCGGACCGCCTCGCTCATGTCCGTCTCGATGAACCCGGGGGCGACCGCGTTCACGGTCACGCTCCGGCTCCCGAGTTCCACGGCCAGCGCCCGGGTGAAGCTGTTCACCGCCCCCTTGCTGGCCGCGTAGTTCGTCTGCCCGGCGTTCACGTGGTCGGCCGCGACGCTGGACACGTTGATGATCCGCCCCGACCGCTGCTTCAGCGCCATCTGGTCGGCCACCGCCCGGCAGAAGTAGAAGGTGCCGTTCAGGTTGGTGTCCAGCACCGTCTTCCAGCTCTCGACCTCCATCCGCACGAACAGCCCGTCGCGGATGACGCCGGCGTTGTTGACCAGGATATCGACGCGACCCCAGTCCGCCAGCACGGCGGCGACCACCCGCTTGGCGGCCTCGGGGTCGGCCACGTCGGCCTGGATCGCCTTGGCGACCCCGCCGGCGGCGGCGACTTCCTTCTCCAACTCTTCGGCCGCCTGCTGGCTCCCGCGGTAGACGAACGCGACTTTCGCCCCCTCGCGGGCCAGGGTTTGCACAACCGCCCGGCCGATCCCGCGACTCCCGCCCGTTACCAGGGCGACTTGGTCCTTGAGAATCATGTTCCGTTCCCGGTCGGGCGGAGGCCGCCGGTGAGGAGCACCCACCGGGCCTTCCAGTGTTCGAGCAACCGTGCGTCGGCGGCGGCCCCGGCCGGGCCGCGGTCGGCCAGCCCGTAGCCGCGGAGGACGAACTGGGCGGCCACCGTCTGCCGGCCGGCGTCGTCGGCCCCTCTCCCCTTGAACGTCGCCGTATCCCCGTCCTGCTTCACGAGTTCGACGCCCACGTCCATCCGCCGGCCGGGGAGCATGAAGGAGCCGTACTTGACGTTCTTCACGTCCCGGAGGACGACGACCGGGTGCCGGTAGTCGGTGGTGGCCCGCCACAGCCAGCTGGCGGCCTCGACGACGGCCTGGAGCATCAGCACCCCGGGCATGACCGGGAACTTCGGGAAGTGGTCGGCCAGGTACTCTTCCCCGAGGGCCAGGAGCTTGGTGGCCCGCAACGCCTTGCCGGGTTCGCAGGCGTCGATCCGGTCGATCAGGTGAAACCGCATCGGCCTGGTACCACCCCGGCGGCCCCGGCGGTCGCCGGATACTCTTATAAGGAAGGGAAGTATATGAAGGCCGGAAGGGGGGGACAACCCCTGCCGGTGGCGGGAGCCGGGTGGGCGGGGGTTGCCCGAGTGAGGGGTGGTACTAGAATACCGATTTCCCCGACGGCGGGATCGGAACACCCAGCAGCAGGAGACCGGCTCATGGGGGCGCGGCGCGGGAACGGACGGCGGAAGGTGGGGCGGAAGAAGCGGCGGATGCGGGCCAAGATCCGGCACCGCAAGTAAGTCCCGCCTGCGCCACATTTCAACCGCGCTATCGCTGCGCGCAAAAACCCCTCAACCGCCCCGGCTCACCGCCGGGGCGGTTGGCGTTTACGTCATGGCCCCCCTCGGGCGTTCCCTACGCCGGCTCGATGCTGGCGGGGAGGCCGCGGGCGGCGAACTGCTCGACGTACAACTCGGCACGCTCCAGGTGGGTGACCAGTAGCACCGCCCGGCCGCGGTGGTAGGCCTCCCACATCCGGAACTCGGCCTCGGCGGCCGCGAACCGGGTCAGGTCCACCACGGCCCGCACCACGGCCATCAGGCCGCGGTCGGCGGGGTGGTGGAGGCACACCTTGTACCGCCGGCAGTAGACCGGGGTGGGATGATTCGACCGGCACGACATGGCTGCCCTCGGGTTGGGGGCCGCTGCGAGTTGTCCGGCCGGGCGTACCCGGGAGAGGGCCCGGCCGCTACCCACTCTAAGCCCGCCGCCGCCGCCGCCGCAACGACCGCCCGGGCTCCCGCCCGGCCCCCGGGCCGTCCCGGTTCCGGTGGCGCGGGTTGCGCGGCGCGTGCGGCGCGATTCGCTCGACAGCAGCTCGGACTGATTGGGCCAGCTTAACGCAGATCGTTCGGTCTGCCGTCGAGCGGGAAACTGCGTTCTCGCGCCGGGGCGCAAATCCGTGCGCCCGACTTGCGCCCCGGCCCGAAGTTCGCCCCGGGCCGAATTCCGGGGTCCGTTTCGGCCGTCCCATCAGCCCCCGTTCCGGGGGTTTACACCGCGTAAACTCCTGGGATTTCCTCCGGTTTTCCACCACCCCGGCCGCCCGCCCGGGGGGCCGGCTGTTCTAGATCTTGGGTGTCGCGGTCGCCGCCGCGCCCCGCCCCCCGGCGGGGTGAGGCGACCGCCCCGGGCCGCGGACCGGCCCGGGTAACGGCACCGACCATTTCCCGCCCGCCGTCGGCCGCCGCACCACCACCCGACCGCCCCGGTCGTCGCCGCCGCCCGCCCACGCGGGGCCGGCCCCGGGCCGCACACACGCACCCGCCGCACCCGACGGCCGGCCCCGCGCCGGCCCCGTCCGGGGTGCGCGCCGGGCCGCGGGGACCACAATGACCGGCCGCAGCGTACTCAGCCTGGAAGCCCTGGAAGCCCGCGACGTCCCCGCGATCACCATCCAGCTCGACTACTCCTTCGACACCAACGGGTTCTTCGCCGACCCGACCCGCCGCGCCGTCCTCCAGCAGGCCGCCGCCGACGTGGCCGCCCACCTGGACGCCAACCTCCCGGCCCTCACCCCCGGCGGCGGGAACACCTGGTCCGCCCGCTTCTTCGACCCCGCCACCGGGGCCGACGTCGCGGTGCCGAACCTGACGGTCGCGGCGAACACGATCGTCCTGTTCGTCGGCGGCCGCGACCTGAACGGGGCCGAGGCCGGGGTGGGCGGGTACGGCGGGTACTCGGCCTCCGGCTCCCAGTCGTGGTTCGACGCCATCCGGGGCCGCGGCCCGTTCGGCCTCTGGGGTGGGGCGCTGTCGTTCGACACCACCGGCACGGACTGGTTCTTCGGGGCCACCACCGCCGGGATCGGCGCCACCCAGCTCGACTTCTACTCCACCGCCGCGCACGAGATCACCCACGCCCTGGGGATCGGCACCTCCCCGCAGTGGAACTCCCTCACCGCGTCCGGGCGGTTCACCGGGGCGGCGGCCCAGGCGGTGTACGGCGGCCCGGTCCCCCTCGGCCCGGACGGGGACCACTGGGAGGAGGGCATCCAGGTCAACGGCCGGCCGGTGTCGATGGACCCCTACGCCAGCCTCGGCCAGCGGGTGACCCTGTCCGCCCTCGACTACGCCGGGCTGAAGGATCTGGGCTGGACGGTGTCGGACGTGTCGGGGGTGCCCGGGGCCGGGCCGTCGTTCACCGCGCCGGTCCCGGCCGGGGGCCGCGGCACCCCGGTGGTGCTGACCGGGCCGACCGACGGCACGGCCCAGGTGTACACGCTGGCCGCGGACAACACGCTCGCCGCGGCCGGCCCCCGGCAGACCCCGTTCCCGGGGTACACCGGGATCATCCGGTCGGTGGCGGCCGACTTCAACGGCGACGGGACGAACGACTACGCCTTCGCCACCGGGGCGGGGGTGGCCGCCACCCTGCGGATCTTCGACGGCAAGACCGGGGCGGAACTCCTGCCGCGGACGGCGGTGCTGGACGGCTTCGGGGGGGGGGTGTTCCTGGCGGCCGGGGATGTGGACCGGGACGGCCACGCCGAACTCGCCGTCTCCGCCGACGCCGGCGGCGGCACCCGCGTGGTCGTGTACAAGGTGGTCAACGGCGGGCTCGTCACGGTCAGCGACCTCCTGGCGTTCGGCGACCCGGACTTCCGCGGCGGGAGCCGGGTGGCGATGGCCGACGTGAACCGGGACGGGGCCGCCGACCTCATCGTCGGCGCCGGCACCGGCGGCGGCCCCCGGGTCGCCGTGTACGACGGGGGCGGCCTGGCCGCCGGCCGGGCCGACCGGCTCGTCCCGGACTTCTTCGCGCTGGACCCGGCCCTGCGGAGCGGGGTGTACGTGGCCGCCGCCGACGTGGACGGGGACGGGTACGGCGACATCCTCTACAGCACCGGCACGACCGGCGGCCCGCGGGTGCGGGTCGTGTCCGGGGCGATCCTGGTGGCCAACCCGGGGGCCGACGTGGCCCAACTCCCGGCCCTGGCCGACTTCTTCACCTGGAACCCCGACGACCGGTCCGGCATCCGCATCGCGGTCAAGGACGTGGACGGCAACGGCCAGGCCGAGCTGATCGTGGGGAGCGGGGACAAGTCGGGGGCGGCGGTGCGGGTGATCCCCTTCGCCCAGATGAACGTCCCGACGACCGCGATCCAGAACCCGTTCGGCGACCCGACGACGATCGACGGCGTGTACGTCGGCTGACCCCAGCGGGCAGATTCAAACGCCGACCGGCGAGGGAGCTCCGCCCCCCGCCGGTCGTGTCATTTCTCTCTCATCCGGGCGAGCGGTTGATCCGCCGGCCGGGTTGGGATACGCTGATTCGCACTCCCGCCCCGCCTCCGCTCCGGAGCCCGTCCCCGTGCTGACCCGCCTGTTCCCGGCCGCCCTTGCGACCGTCCTCGCGGCCACCCCCGCCGCCGCCGACAACTGGCCGCAGTGGCGCGGCCCGAAGAACGACGGCCACGCCGCCGGAAGCGTCCCGACCGAGTGGGGGCCGGACAAGAACGTGGTCTGGAAGGTCAAGCTCCCCGGCCGCGGCTCGTCCACGCCGTGCGTCTGGAACGACAAGATCTTCATCACCTCCCTCGACGCCGCCGGCACGTCCCTCCTGTGCTACGGGACGGACGGGGTCGAGAAGTGGAAGGCCAGCCTCGGCGGCCCCTCCGGGCGGGCCGGCCGCGGCGACGAGGGGAACGACGCCTCGGCCTCGTGCAGCACCGACGGCAAGCACGTCTGGGCGTTCGCCGGGAACGGCAAGCTGGCCTGCTTCGACTTCGCCGGGCAGGAGGCGTGGTCGCTGGACGTGCAGAAGTACGGCAAGTTCGGCATCCAGTTCGGCATCCACTGGACCCCGGTGCTGCACAAGGACAAGCTGTACCTCCAGGTGATGCACCGCAACGCCCAGAAGCTGGTGGCGCTGGAGGCGGCCACGGGGAAGGAGCTGTGGAAGGTGGACCGGCCGGGCTACGGCAAGGGCGAGAGCCCGGACACCTACGCCTCGGCCTTCGTGTGGGAGGGGCCGAACGGGCAAGCCCTGCTGATCGCCCACGGCAACGACTACTGCACCGGCCACCGGCTCGACACCGGCGAGGAGGTGTGGCGGGTGGCGGCGCTGAACCCGACCAGCAACGGGGCGTGGCGGTTCGTGTCCTCCCCGCTGGTGACGCCGGACCTGATCGTGGTGCCGTCGTGCAAGAACGGGCCGACGGTGGCCTTCGACCCGACCGGGGCGAAGGGGACGATCGACCCCGACAACCCGGCCGAGCGGTGGCGGTTCAAGGAGACGCCCGACGTGGTGGCGCCGCTGCGGGTGGGAAACATCATCTACCTGCTCAAGGACGGCCCGCTGACCGCACTCGACGCTAAGACCGGGAAACAGCTGTACCGGCAGAACCTCCCGGCGAAGCAGATTTACCGCGGGAACATGGTGTACGCGGACGGCAAGATTGTGGTCGTCGGCCGCGAAGGCGTGGGGCTGGTGGTTCAGGCCGGCCCGGAGTTCAAGGTGCTGGCGGTGAACGACCTGAAGGAGGTGGTGTACGCCTCCCCGGCGGTCGCCAACGGCCGCCTCTACGTCCGCACCTGGGGCCACCTGTACTGCTTCGGGTCCGGGGCGATCTCCGCACGCCCCGCGGCGGACGAGACGGTGCGTGTGGGGCGGGTCGAGCCCGTGGGGGCCGGCGCGGCGGGCCGGTGACCGACAGGGCCGGTCGGGGTGGGATGCCCCTGCCAGGCGTCCGGACCGGCGACCGCCTCCAGCGCGGTCGCCGCCCAGCCCGCGGCGCGCTGCCCGGAGGAGCGTGACAAGCCTCCCGGGGCCGGGGAGCGGACGATAACCGTTATCACCCGGCCGCCGCGACTCGGGTCACGCGACTGATAGTGACCGGCCGTTGTCCTTCGGCCCGAGGGCGAGCAGGAACGGTGCGGCCCGCTCGGCCCACTTCTCGGCTTTCGGGTAGGCCGACGCCCCGTCGGCCCACGCCTGCCGCAGCATGTCCGTGTCGATGACGCCGGGGTTGAGCGGGACCGCCGCCATCCCCCGCGGCAGCTCCTGCGCGAGGGCCAGCGTCAGCCCCTCGACCGCGTACTTCGTGGCACAGTACGGCGCCACTTCCGGCGACGTGCTCCGGCCCCACCCGCTCGACAGGTTCACGACCACGCCGGCCTGCCGCGCCACCATCGCCGGCGCGAACCCGCGGACCACGTTGGCGACGCCCTTCACGTTCACGTCGAGGACGGCGTCGAACTCGGCCGCGGGCACCTCCCACAGCGGGGCCGGGGTGTTCATCAGGGCGGCGTTGTTGACGAGCAGGTCGGGCGGTCCGTGCGACTTCAGCACGGCCGCGGCCCAGGCGGCGACCGCGGCCGCGTCGGTCACGTCCACCGCGTCGAAGCGGTGCGGCGCGGGGAAGGCGGCGGTTAGGGTGGTGACGTGGGCCGCGCTCCGCCCGCAGCCGACGACCGTGTGCCCGGCCGCCGCGAACCGCGGGACGAGCGCCCGCCCCAGCCCGCGGGTGGCGCCGGTGAGGACGATCAGCTTCATCTTGAGCTTCGATTTTTTGACAGGACGGACAGGACCGGACAGGATGAAGAGGACACTCTTGATTTCGTCCTGTCCGGTCCTGTCCGTCCTGTCAAAAAATGCCTTCCACTCTTACAGCCGGTCCGAGTACCGCCGGCGGTGCTTGCCCATGACCGGCTTCTTCGCCGCGGGCGGGCCGGCCGGGGCGTCCGGGTCGCGGGGCGGCGCCTCGCCCTCGGCCACGCCGAGCTTGCCGCCGGCCAGATCCGCCTCGTCGATGCCCCAGCCCGACTCGTCGCGCACCTCGTTCGCCACCTTCGCGGCCTCGACGACCCCGGCGTCCGGGTCGGCCTTGCGGTCGCTGCGGCGGGTCGGCGTGTACCACGGGCCGCCGGGCACCTCATCCTGGTCGATCAGCCGGTTGATCATCACCTCGATGTCGGTCAGCAGGCTCCCCTGCTCCGGCGTCGAGAACGAGATGGCGATCCCGTCCCGGCCGATCCGCCCCGTCCGGCCGATGCGGTGGACGTAGCTCTCGATGTCCTGCGGCAGGTCGAAGTTGATGACGTGCGACAGGTCGGACACGTCGATGCCGCGGCTCATCACGTCGGTGGCGATCAGGAACTTGATCTCCCCGGTGCGGAACGCGGCCATGATCCGCTCCCGCTGCGACTGCGGCAGGTCGCCGTGGATGACCGCGGCGCTCGGCACCTCCCGCTTCAGGTCGCGGTACAGGTTGTCGGCCCAGCGCTTGCGCTCCACGAAGATCAGGCACTGCCGCGGCTTCTCCCGCTGAATCACCTTCACCAGCAGGTCGAACTTCCGGTGCTTGTCCACCGTGAAGTAGCTCTGGCGGATCTTGTCGACCGTCATCACCTCGGGCGTCATCTGGAGGTGGGTCGGGTCGGTCATGTAGCGGTGGACGAGTTTCTTGATCGGCTCGGGGACCGTCGCCGACATGAGGAGCGTCTGCCGGGTCAGCGGGCACCGCTTCAGGATGCGCTCGATGTCCGGGCGGAAGCCGATGTCGAGCATCCGGTCGGCCTCGTCCAGCACGACGAACTTCACGTCGTTCAGCACCATCGACCCGCGGCGGAGGTGGTCGAGCATCCGGCCCGGCGTGCCGACGACGAGGTCGCAGCCGCGGGCCAGCCCCTCCAGCTGACGGCCCATCTTGGCGCCGCCGTACACGGCCACGGTGCGGAACCGCTTACTCGGGGCGAGCTTGTCGGCCTCGGTGGCGATCTGGAGGGCGAGCTCGCGGGTCGGCGTCATGACCAGCCCGATCGGCCCCTTCAGCTTGTGGGGCCGCCACCGGTTCATGAACGGGAGGAGGAAGGCCGCCGTCTTACCCGTGCCGGTCTGGGCTTGGCCGATCACATCCTTGCCGCGCATGGCGACGGGGATGACGGCCTCCTGCACGGGCGTGGGGTGGACGTACCCGGCCACGGTGACGGCATCGAGCAGCGGCCGCATCAGCTGCATGTCGGCGAAGGTGACGGCCGGGTCGGTCTCGGGCGGCAGCTGGTGTTCGGGCGGCTCGGCGTCGAGGTCGAGGTCGGCGTCCGGGTCTTCGTGAGTCGGGGCGGACTCGTCCAGTTCGTCGTCGGTCTCGGCGACGGGGGCGGGTTCAGTGTCGTCCGCGGGGTAGCGGTCGTCCGCGGCGGGTTCGGGACTCAACAGAAGCTCCTTCAAGGGTGCTGTCTTCGGGCATCCTTCTTATTCAGTTTAAAGTCTTGACACGGCCCGTGTCCACTGATCTCGGTACGGACAACGAGACGACGGCGGTTGATGCGCCGCCACCCGCCGGGCGGGAGGCCCGGCGGGTGGCGGTGGAAGTCGCCCGCCCGGCGGGGGCAGGGGCGGGGGGTCAGGTGTACTTGATGGTGGCGATGTCCCGGCCGGTGCCGGACCCGAAGCTCTGGCCGGTCACGTACACGTTCCCCGACGAATCCAGGGCGATCGACACGGACTCGTCGAGGCTGCTGCCCGGGCCGTTGTACCCGATGCTCCACACCGTATTGCCGCTCGAGTCGTACTTCGCCGTGTAGTAGTCGTTCGAGGTCGTGGACGGCTGGTAGAACCCGGTCACGTAGACGTTCCCCGCCGAGTCCAGGGCGATCGCGCGGATGTCCCCGCCGATGACCGACCACTGCTGGACCCCGCTCGTGTTGTACTTCACCGTCCCGCCCGTGCCGGTCACGTACACGTTCCCGGACCCGTCCACCGCCAGATCCCAGGCGAACTGCGACCCCGTGCCGAAGCCGGCCGTCCACAGCTGGGTGCCGGCCGAGTTGTACTTCACCGTGAGGTAGGAGGGCGACGACCCGCCGTACCCCGAGGTCGTCCCCGTCACGTACACGTTCCCCGACGAGTCGAGGCCGATCGCGGACGCCGCGTCCGAGCCGTTCAGCACGCCGTTGTACAGGGCGGCCCACTGCTGGGTGCCGACCGAGTTGTACTTCACCGTGACGTAGTCGCTGAACGTCCCCAGCCCGCCGGTCTGGCTCGCCCCGGTGACGTACACGTTCCCCGCCCCGTCGAGCACCAGGTCGGTGGTGTACGCCGACCCGCCGCCCGGGCTGGCGTAGGCGGCGGTCCAGAGGAGGGCGCCGGTGGAGTCGTAGGCGACCGTGACCGCGTTGGTCGGGGCCGGCGGGGTCGCGTTCGAGCTCGACCCGGTGACGAACACGTTCCCGGACCCGTCCACGGCGATGTCGTAGGCGTCGTCCCCGCCGGGGCCGCTGTACCGGGCGCCCCAGAGGAGGTTGCCGTTCGTGTCGTACTTCAGGGTGGCGTAGTCGAAGTTGCCGCCGGTGCCGACGCTCGGCCCGGTCACGTACACGTTCCCGGACGCGTCCAGGGCCAGTGCCCGCGGGGAGTCGTGGTCGTTGCCCGGCCCGTCGTACCGGGCGGCCCAGAGGAGGGTGCCGCTGGCGTCGTACTTCGCCGTCAGGAAGTCGAAGTCCGTCCCGAAGGCGTCCGTCCCCTCGCTCACCCCGGTGACGTACACGTTCCCGGAAGCGTCCACGGCGACGGCCCGGCCGTTGTCCTCGTTGGACGCCGTGCCGGTGCCGTCGTACCGGGCGACCCACGCCTGCGTCGCACTCGGCGCGAGCCGGTCTTCGAGAGCCTCCACCCCAAGGCGACGCGGGCGGGTCGGCTGGGGGCGGCGGAAGAACATCGACAGCATGGAGAAATCCTTACCGGGCGGACGTGGGAGAAGTGGGTCGGGCGAGCAGCGACTACGCTGACCCGATTGAGGATGATCAACACACGCTCGCCCGATGTTAAACTAAATTCGACAGCAAATAATAACCTATTAATATGACATATAAATATTCTTCATCTCAGGCGGCGCGGCCGGGCCGCCGCCACGTTCGGCCTAGGATGGGGGGGCGGAAGCGGGGAAGACGGACGTGGGCCGGGAGGAGGATGCCGGGCCGGCGGTCGCGGCCGTTGGCCTGAGAACCAACGGCCCCGCTTCCGCCCGAAGGGCTGGGATGGGACGACCTGGGTCAACGCCCCGGGGCGGCTACCCGACGACCGGCTCCCAGTAGTCCGGGAGCGGCGCTTCCAGCGTGAGGGGCTGCTTCGTGGACGGGTGGGCGATCGTCAGCCGGCGGGCGTGGAGGGCGATGACCCGGTCGCGTGGGAGCCCGGCCGGCGGGCCGAAGGCCGCCGCCGACCCGTAGGTCGCGTCCCCCAGGACCGGGTGCCCGCGCCACGCCGCCTGGACGCGGAGTTGGTGCATCCGGCCGGTCAGCGGCTCCAGTTCGACCAGCGTTCGCCCGCCCGCCAGCCGGCGGACGACGCGGTATTCGAGCATGGCCAGCTTGGCCCCCGGCTCGCCTTCCGCGGCCCGCACCGTCCGGGCCTCGTCCTGGATCTTCCGGACCCAGTCCTCCCACACGCCCGCGTCCGGCGCTACCTCGCCGTCCACCACGGCCCAGTACACCTTGCGGACCGAGTGCTCCTGGAACTGGGCGTGGATGCGGCGGGCGGCCTTGGTGTTCCGGGCGAACACCACCACCCCGGACACCGGCCGGTCGAGCCGGTGGGGGATGCCCAGGTACACGTTCCCGGGCTTGTCGTGCTTCGCCTTGAGGTACGCCTTGACCACCCCCTCCAGGCTCGGCACCCCCGGCGGCGCCTGCGTGAGCAGCGGCGCCGGCTTGTTGACGGCAAGGAAGTAGATGTCCTCGTAGAGCAGTGCGGGGGCGGACGGGGGAGCCACGGCCGGGCCTGTGGGCTCGGGGGGGCGGGCGTCGGGGGCGGGGGTGGGCTCGTTCACCTCGTTCACGTTAGCGGCCCGCCCGTGTGTCGTCCCGGACTTCGACGCCCCCCGCATGTCCGCCCGGTTACCGCAGCCGCGCCCGGATCGCCTCGACGGCCTTGTTCAGCACGCGGTCCTCGAACGGCTTGCTGTCGTCCACCAGCGGCCGGCCGTCGGCGCCGCGCGGGGTCGGGGCGGCGGGCGGGTTCGGGCCGACCACGTCCGGCCGGCCGGCCACGAAGTCGTGCCGCCGCGCCTCGACCGCGTAGCGCAGCCGCTCCTCCTCGGTCGTCGGCACCTCCAGCCCGGCGGTCGGGCGGACGCCCCAGTCGTCGGCCTCCTTGGCGTCCGGGTAGCGGTGGATGTTCTTCCCGCTCGGCCGCCAGTACGTCTCGGTGGTCAGCTTCACCGCGGCCGGCGGGTCGGAGTGCGGCAGGCGGAGGAGCTTCTGCACGCTCCCCTTCCCGTAGCTCCGCTCCCCCACCACGACCGCCCGGCCGTGGTCCTGGAGCGCCGCCGCCACGATCTCGCTCGCGCTGGCGCTGTTGCGGTTCACCAGCACGGCGATCGGCCGGGGGTTGTCCGGGGTCGGGAGGAAGGCCGTGCCCTCCCGCTTGGCGTCGAAGGGCCGCTCGTTGCCGCGGCGGTCCTTGGTGGACACGACCCGCCCCTCGGGGAGGAACAGGTCGGCCACCTCGACGGCCTGGCTGAGGAGCCCGCCCGGGTTGTCGCGCAGGTCGAGGATCAGGCCGCGGCCGCCGGCCGCCTCGACCTCGGCCACCGCCGCCCGCAGCTCCTTGGTGGTGAGCTCGCTGAAGCCGGCGATCCGGACCAGGGCGACCTTGGCCTGCGGGTCGAGGAACCACTCCCACTTGAGCGGGTCGGCCTTCTGCCGGGCCACCCCGGTGACCGGGTGGATCTCGATCCGCCCGCGGGTGAGCGTCGCCGGGAAGTCGCCCTTGCCGTCCCGGCGCACGGTGAGCGTCACGGGCGAGTTGACCGGCCCGGTGATCCGCTTCCGGGCCTCGTCGACCTTCATCCCCTCGGTCGAGGCGTCCTCCACCTTCACGATCAGGTCGCCGGCCACCAGCCCGGCGTTGTACGCCGGGGTGCCGGGCATCGGGTACTCGACCTTCAGGAGTTTCGTCTTGGCGTCGTAGCCGAGGGTGATGCCGACACCGCCGAAGCTCCCCTCGCTGGTGGACTCGAAGTCGGCGAGGCGGGCGGCGTTAAGGTACTCGGAGTGCGGGTCGAGCTCGTGGAGCCCGCCGTCGATCATGGCCTCGACGAGCTTCTGCCGCTCCTCGTCGGACAGCTCGCGGACGTAGTTGGCGTCCACCTCGGCAAGCACGTCCACGATCTGGCGGACGAGCCGGTAGTCCTTGTCCGGGGCCGGGGCGCTGTACCCGATGGCCAGCCCGACGGCGACCATCGCGGGGACTACCACCAGCCAGACCAGATTGCGGGACGACATTCTGCGCTCGGGGTTGCGGGCCGTCGGCCGGACGCGACTCGGTGCGATGCGGGGGCGAAGGAGGGGTGATTGGGGTACTCCGCCCTTACACCCTTCTCCTCCGGCGCGGCTCGCGGTCGGCGGGCGCGCGGACGTAACGATTATAGCCGTCCGCCCGGTCGCACGGGAACGGCCGCCCCCGACTGTGGGCACGTGGCCGGTTTCGCTCAAGCCCGATTTGTCTGCCCGACAAGAGCCGTTTATCCTCGTTGTACAGGGGCCGCAGATTGCCCAGATTCCCCCGTATGGGGCTCGCGCGATGTACAGCCTGGTTCTAATGACCGCGATGGCCGGGAGCCCCGACGCCCCCGGGTTCAACGGCTACTTCCGCGACCTCTTCAGCCGCGACGGCAACTGCTCCGGCTGCTGCGGCGGGGGCGCCCGCTATAGCTGTTACGGCGGGGGGTGCTCCGGCTCCTCCTCCTACGACAGCGGGTGCTGCGGCGGGGGGGCCATCTTCGGCCTGCGCGACCGGGTGCGGGCCTGGTGGAACGCCAACGGCTGCTGCGGGGGTACGACCACCTCGCTCGGCAGCTGTTCCGGCTGCTGCGGCGGGTCGGTGGCCTACTCGTGCCAGGGGTCGGCCGCGTACTCGTGCTTCGGCGGGCCGGCCGTGTCGTACACCCCGGTGATGAACGGCGGGCTGTCGTGCTACGGCGGGCCGGTCCCGTCGGCCCCGCCGCCGGTCTTCGGGCCGGCCCCCGCGGTCGGCCCGCCGGCCACCATCCCCTACGCCGACCCGCAGCCGGCCCCGCCGGCGGTGGTGCCGGAGCGGTCCGGGCTGCGGCCGGCGGTCGGCTTCGGCCCCCCCACCGCGACCGTGTCCAGCGGCGCCCGGGCCGCCATCATGGTCCGCCTCCCGGCCGACGCCCGCCTCTACGCCGACGGCGCCCCGCTCCGGCTGACCGGCGCCGAACGGCGGTTCACCACCCCGGAACTCCCGGCCGGGATGGAGTACACCTACCGGCTGACGGCCGAGTACGAGCGGAACGGCGAGGTGGTGTCGGTCACCCGGCGGGTGGCGGTGCGGGCCGGCGGGAGCGAGACCGTCGAGTTCGCCGACCTGACCGCGGCCCGCACGACGACCGGTGCCCCGGCCCCCGCTGTCGCGCGGCCGGCCGAGCCGCCCGCGGCGGTACCGGTGTCCAACCCCGGCCCGGTGACCGCCCCGTCGCTGCTGCCGCAGACCGGGATCACCCCCACTCCCGCCGCTCCCGCCCCAGCCACCACGACCGGCGCGAACGCCCGGGCGACGATTACGGTGAAGCTCCCCGTCGGGGCGGCGCTGTACGTGGACAGCACGCGCAACCCCTCGACCGAGCCGGTCCGCCGCTTCACGACCCCGCCCCTCCCGGCCGGCCGCGAGTTCGCCTACCTGCTGCGGGTGGAGGTGACGCGGAACGGCCAGCCGGAACAGCTGATTCAGAAGGTGACGTTCCGGGCCGGCGAGCACTCCGAAGTGGACTTCACCGCCCTGGGGCGGTAACAGGGGGTAGAGAACTCGGAGCCCGGAAGACGACGCCCGCGGCCACTGCGCCGCGGGCGTCGTCTTCCGGGCTCCAGGCTTTTCACCGGCGCGGTCCGCCCCCCGACGTCTCGAAGTCCCCAACTCCTAGGCCCGTATTCCCCGGGTCAGCGCACGGCCACACAACCGGATTGGGATTGTGCCCGGCACAGGGGGGCGGCATGGTCCCTGCCGGTTTCGCACCCTCGTGTTCGGACAGGAGTCTGGCATGACGCTCCGGACCTTCCCGCGGGCCACGGCCGCCGGCCTCGTCGCCGCAGCCCTCGGCAGCACCACCCCGGCCCTGGCCCAGACCCCGGCCGCCACCCTCCCGACGGCCCCCGCGCCCCGGGCCAAGCCGGCCGCGAACCGCCTCACCGTCGTCCTGGGTTACAACAGTGCCGCCGGCCTCACCGGGAGCATCGTCCTCGAAACCCTGGAGGAGGCTCCCCTCCCGGTTGCTCCGCCGCCCCGCGAGGTGACCGCCCCGCGGCCGACGGTCGTAGACCTCAACCTGACCACCGGCGCGTGCCCGCTGCCGGGCCAGTTCGCCGTTCAGGCTCGTCCCGTCGTCGAGATCGTCCGGTGTGAGACGGTCGAGGCCGTGGCGGTCAACGGGCTCAAGCCGCTCGTCGTCGGCCCGGCCCGGGTCGTGTCGGTGACGCCCCTGCCGACCCCACGTTACCTCACACGCTACCCGCAGTACTTCCCGGCCGACCTGACGTTCCCGCTCCCGCGCGAGCTGGCCGGCATGACCGACCTCGACTACCCCCAGTACGCCCCGGCCGCCCCGCTCCCGCGCAAACCGACCCTCACGGCTCCCGCCGCACAGGCCGCCCGGCCGGTAACGGTCACCACCACCGTCCGGGCCGTCCCGGCGCTCCACTTCGCCGACCCGGCCGCCCAACAGGCGCCGACTTACGCCACCCCGGCGCAGCCGGCCGTGGTCGTCCAACCGGTCCCCTTCGGCGTCCCGGCACCGCAATCGCTGCCCCACGCCGTCCCGGTCGTCGAGTCCGTGCCCTTCACCACCACGGTGGCCCTGCCGGTGACCTACACCGCCCCGGTGCGGCCCGCCCCGGTCGCCCCGCTCGTCACGTACACGACCCCGGTGCTCCCGGCCCCGGTCCGGTACATGCCCCCGCCGCCGCCGCTCCCCGTGCCGCTCCCGAGGGCGGTCACGCCGACCCTGGCGAAGGACGTGCTGCTCCCCGTGCAGTTCACGCTCCCGGCCAAGACCGTCCGCCCGGTCGGGACTGCGGATGCGGTCGCCGTGCCATACGGCCAGCTGAGGGTGGGGCCGGCGCTTCCCGCCGACCCCGCCGCCGCCCAGGCCCGGGAGTAGGGCCGAATCCGGTCGGTCCGTGGCCCCGCCCCGTGCGAGACGTACAACGGACGACACGCGGCGGGGTCCGACAGCGAAAATCGCACTCGGGATCGAGTGCCCCAGCTCTCTGACGACCCGGTCGGGCGATCAGGGAGTCGAGCACCGGTCGCAATCTCCTTCGGCCGACGGCGACTCGTCCACGTTCGCAAGCCGGCGCTCGCCGGGCACCCCGCGTCGTCCCTCCGGGACGTGAACCCTCCGAACCACCGGCCGGCGCGAGCCGGCCGTTCGCCCCCAGGCCGTCCTGACGGGGGCGTCGGCGTGTCGCCCCGGGCGCGGCCCGGGCGGCCCAGGTAGCAAGTCGGTCACGCGATCCCACACCCGGAGTCCCCCCGATGACCGCCCCCGCGTCGATCAGCGCCTACGGCCCCGCCCGGGCGACCGTGCCCGGCGCCCCGCTGTCCCCGGACGAGGCCCGCAAGACGCACGAGTTCTGGCTCGCGTGCAACTACCTGGCGATGGGGATGATCTACCTCCAGGACAACCCCCTCCTCCGCGAGCCGCTCAAGCCCGAGCACATCAAGAACCGCCTCCTCGGCCACTGGGGCTCCAGCCCGGGGTTGAGCTTCATCTACACCCACCTCAACCGCGTCCTCCGCACCAACGCCGACCTCGAAGCCGTGTTCATGGCCGGCCCCGGGCACGGCGCCCCGGGGATGCTCGCCCCCGTCTACCTCGAAGGGAGCTACAGCACGGTCTACCCGAACTGCAGCGAGGACGAGGAGGGGCTGCGCTGCTTCTTCAAGCAGTTCTCCTTCCCGGGCGGGGTCGGCAGCCACTGCACCCCCGAAACCCCCGGCTCGATCCACGAGGGCGGCGAGCTCGGCTACGTGCTGTCGCACGCCGCCGGCGCCGCCTTCGACACGCCGAACCTGATCGTGGCCGCGGTCGTCGGCGACGGCGAGTCCGAGACCGGCCCGCTGGCCACCAGCTGGCACGTCAACAAGTTCCTCCACCCCGCCCGCGACGGGGCCGTCCTGCCGATCCTCCACCTGAACGGGTACAAGATCAACAACCCGACCATCTGGAGCCGCGTGCCGCACGAGGAGCTGGAGGCGTTCCTCCGCGGCAGTGGCTGGACCCCGTACTTCGTGGAGGGGTCGGAGCCGGAGTCGATGCACCAGGCGATGGCCGCCACCCTCGACCGCTGCGTCGCCGACATCCGCGCCATCCGCGAGCGGGCGGCGAAGGGGGACGTGTCCCGCCCGCGCTGGCCCGCAGTGGTGCTGCGCTCGCCGAAAGGGTGGACGTGCCCGGCGGAGGTGGGCGGACACAAGCTGGAGGGCTTCTTCCGCTCCCACCAGGTGCCGATGGCCGACGTGAAGACCAACCCGGCCCGGCTGAAGGAGCTCGAAGACTGGCTCCGCGCCCACAAGCCCGAGGCGCTGTTCGACGCCGCCGGCACCATCCGCGCGGACCTGAAGGCGCTGGCCCCGACCGGCCTCCGGCGGATGGGCTCCACGCCGCACGCCAACGGCGGGCTGCTCAAGAAGGCGCTGCGGCTGCCCGACTTCCGCCACTACGCGGTCAAGGTCGAAAAGCCGGGCACCACGGAGGCCGGTAACACCAAGCCGCTCGGCGCGTTCCTCCGCGACGTCATGCGCGGGAACATGAGCAACTTCCGCGTCTTCGGGCCGGACGAGACGACCTCGAACAAGCTCGACGCGGTGTACGAGGCGAGCAAGAAGCTCTGGCTCGACCCGCTCCTCCCCGAGGACGCCGACGGCGCCGAGCTCGCCCGCGACGGGCGGGTCATCGAGATGCTGTCGGAGCACACCCTGGAGGGGATGCTGGAGGGGTACGTCCTCACCGGCCGGCACGGGTTCCTCAGCACCTACGAGGCGTTCGCCCACGTCATCGACTCGATGTTCAACCAGCACGCCAAGTGGCTGACCATCTGCCGGCACGTCGGCTGGCGGGCGGACGTCGCGTCGGTGAACCTGCTCATCACCAGCACGGTGTGGCGGCAGGACCACAACGGCTTCACCCACCAGGATCCCGGCTTCCTCGACGTGGTGTGCAACAAGAGCCCGGAGGTCGTGCGCGTCTACCTCCCGCCGGACGCCAACTGCCTGCTGTCGGTCGCGGCCCACTGCCTCAGGAGCGAGAACTACGTCAACGTGATCGTGTCCGACAAGCAGAACCACCTCCAGTACCTCGACACGGAGGCGGCCGTGGCGCACTGCACGAAGGGGATCGGCATCTGGGACTGGGCCAGCACCGACCAGGGGGTCGAGCCGGACGTGGTGATCGCCTCGGCCGGCGACATCCCCACGAAGGAAGCCCTCGCCGCCACGGCCATGCTGCGGGAGGCGTTCCCGGACCTGAAGATCCGCTTCATCAACGTCGTGGACCTGTTCCGCCTCCAGCCCGCGACCGAGCACCCGCACGGCCTCACCGACCGCGACTTCGACGCGCTCTTCACCAAGGACCGCCCGATCCTCTTCAACTTCCACGGCTACCCGTGGCTGATCCACCGGCTGGCCTACCGGCGGACGAACCACAAGAACCTGCACGTCCGCGGCTACAAGGAGAAGGGGAACATCAACACGCCGCTGGAGCTGGCGATCCAGAACCAGATCGACCGGTTCACGGTGGCGATGGACGTGATCGACCGCGTGCCGCGGCTCCAGGTGGCCGGCGCGCACGCGAAGGAAGCGTTCCGCAACCGCCAGATCGCCTGCCTGAACTACTCCCACCAGCACGGCATCGACGAGCCGACCGCCAACGGCTGGACGTGGCCGGGGTAGGACGGCGTCAGCTGTTGGAGGCCGGAACCCGGACCGTGTCCGGGTCGGCCGAGGAGCGGGCCGTCTCGGCGGCCTGTTTGGCCTCGGCCTCCCGGAGGAGTTGTTCGAGCAGCACCTCGGCCGGGTCCGGGCCGGCGGGAACCGGGGCCGGGGCCGACTTGGCCACGTACTGCTTCCGCCCGCGGACGAACCAGAGCACCACCTCCCCGACCACCACGAATGCCACCCCCCAGCCGGCCATGACCAGTGGCACCTGCGGGCCGAGGGCGGCGGCGGTGTCGTCGCCGGCCGGGGCCGGGGCCGGGGCGCCGGGCTGGGCGCGGACCGGAGCCTGGGTGACGAGCCACATCCGGGCCAACTCGGTCAGCCCGTACCCCATCAGTCCCAGCACCGAGGCGGTGACGAGGCTGTTCAACAGGATGCGCTTGAGCAGCGGGTGCATAACGGGCTCGTGGCCGCCTCTGGCGAGGAGAGCGAGTGTAACGGTAGCATAACACGCGATTCCCACCCGGGAGCCTCGTATGGCCGTTCTCCTGATCGGGACGTTGGACACCAAAGGGGCCGAAACCGCCTTCGTGCGCGACTGGCTGCGGGCCGCGGGGGCGGCGGTCACGGTCCTGGACGCGGGCGTCCTCGGCCCGCCGGCCTTCGCCCCGGACCTCCCCCGGGAGGAAGTGTTCGCCGCGGCCGGGGCGGACTACGCCGCCGTGAAGGCGGCCGGCGACCGCGGCCGGGCGGTGACCCTGGCCGCGGCCGGAGTAGCGAACCTAGCCGCCCGCCTGCACCGGGACGGGAAGGTGTCCGGGGTGCTGGGGCTGGGCGGGTCGGCGGGGACGACGATCGCCACGGCCGCGATGCGGGCGCTGCCGGTGGGCGTGCCGAAGCTGATGGTCAGCACCCTGGCGGCGGGGAACGTGGGGGCGTTCGTCGGCACCCGGGACGTGATGATGCTCCACTCGGTCGTGGACATCTCCGGCCTGAACCGCATCAGCAGGGCCGTCCTGGCCAACGCCGCCGCCGCGATGGCCGGGATGGTCACCGCCCCTGGTTCTGTAGTCACCGGCGCCGGCAAGGTTGGCACTCCGTCCCCCCCCTTCCCTCCCAGGGAAGGGGGGCCGGGGGGGTTAGGCTCCGACCGCCCCGTCATCTGCGCCACCATGTTCGGGGTCACGACGCCGTGCGTCGAGGCGGCGCGGGCGGTGCTGGAGGCGGCGGGGTACGAGGTGCTGGTGTTCCACGCCACCGGCACCGGCGGGCGGACGATGGAGGGGCTCGTCCGCGACGGCCTCGTCGCCGGGGTGCTGGACGTCACCACCACCGAGCTGGCCGACGAGCTCGCCGGCGGGGTGTTCTCGGCGGGGCCGGACCGGCTCACCGCCGCCGGGGCGGCCGGGGTTCCGCAGGTGATCTCGGTCGGCGCACTGGACATGGTGAACTTCGGCCCGCCGGACACGGTCCCGGCGCGGTACGCCGACCGGCGCTTCTACCGCCACAACGCCAACGTCACCCTGATGCGGACGACGCCCGACGAGAACGCCGCCCTCGGCGCCGAACTCGCCCGCAAGGCGACCGCCGCCCGCGGCCCGACGGTCGTGGCCCTGCCGCTGAAGGGCGTGTCGGCCATCGACGTGGAGGGGAAGCCGTTCTGGTGGCCCGAGGCCGACGACGCCCTGTTCGCCGCGGTCCGTGCCAACCTCGGGCCGGGCGTGAGGCTCGTCGAGCGCGACCTGGACGTCAACGACCCGGCCTTCGCCCGGGCGTGCGCCGATCAGCTGTTGGCGATGCTGACCGCGCGTCCCTCACATTTTGCCCAACCCCCGCAGCCGGTCGTGGGGTAGACTGGACTTGACAGCCACTCCCTTTGTCGGCATACCCCCGCCGGGCCGTTCCGGCCCCGTCGCGTCGTGACTGGAAGGAATCGGCCCGTGCTCACCGCCTCCCTCCTCGGCCTGGCCGTCCTCGCCCCCGCGGTCCCGGTCCCGGCCGCCCCGCCGCCGAGCCCGGTAGCCCCGTCGTTCCTCGGGGTGATGTCCCAGACCCAGTCCTCGCTCGTGGTCGGGCAGGTCGTTCCGGACACGCCCGCGGCGAAGGCCGGGCTCCAGCCCGGGGACCGGCTCCTGCGGGTGGGGTCGTTCGAGCCGGGCGACTTCGACCAGTTCCGGACCCGTGTCCAGACCTACCGGCCGGGCGCCACCGTCGAGATCGAGGTGGACCGCAACGGCCGCCGGCAGACCTTCGCCGTCCGCCTCGCCGCCCTCCCCCCGAAGGTGGAGCTGCCCTCGCTGCCGTACCTGCCCTTCACGCCCAACGACTGAGGCGCGGGCCGTCGGAGAAACGCCCGGGGCCGGCCCCGGGCGTTTCCGCGCGCGCCCTCTACAATTCGCCACATCCCTTAGCCCTCCCGCGAGTCGCCGCATGGTCCGCGCACGCCAGGCCGTCGTCACCGAGCCCTTCAAGACGAGCGTCCGCGAGGTCGAGATCCCCGACCCGGGGCCGAACCAGATCCTCCTCGCCGCCGAGTACTCCGCCATCAGCGCCGGGACGGAGTTGGCCGTGTACACCGGCACGCACCAGTGGCTCAAGGATCCGAACCTGCCGGACTGGAAGTTCCCGTTCCGGTCCGGGTACTCGGCCGCCGGGCGGGTGCTGAAGGTCGGCAAGGACTTCCCGGGCGGCTTCCAGGAGGGCGACCGGGTCAGCTTCCCGGGGAACCACGCCTCGGCCGAGCTGCTGACCGTCGGCCACGAGCGCTGCCGGGTGTGGAAGCTGCCGGACAACCTCAGCTTCGAGAAGGCGGCCCCGGCGGTGATCGCCCGCTACGGGCTGGGCGCCTCGGTCCGGGCCGGGCTGACGCTCGGCCGCAGCGCCGCGGTGCTGGGCCTGGGCATCATCGGCCAGTTCGCGTTGCGGTGCCTGCTCGCGGCCGGGGCGTCGCCGGTGGTCGGCATCGACGCGGTGAAGATGCGCCGCGACGCCGCCACGGCCGCCGGGGCGGACCACGTCATCGACCCCACCGCCGGGGACGTGAAGGACCAGCTGGCGGCCTACCTCGGCACCCGCGGGGCGGAGCTGATCGCCGACGCCACCGGCGTGCCGGACGCGATCCCGGTGGCGATGTCGCTGGCGTGCGACGCCGGACAGGTGGTGGTGGTCGGCAGCCCGCGCGGGAAGGCCAAGGAGGTGAACTTCTACGACGACCTCCACCGCCGCTACGTCGAGGTGACAGGCGCCCACGGGAACATGCTGTTCGAGCCGGCCCACACCCGGCTGGCCGGCGCCTGGGACATCCACAAGGCCCAGCACTGGCTCCTGCGCCAGCTGGCGGCCGGCCGGCTGAGCCTGGCCGGCCTGGTCACCCACACCATCACCCCGGAGCAACTCGGCGGCGCCTACGAGGGGCTCCTCAAGGACAAGGACAACTACCTCGGCGTGCTGATGAAGTGGGTGTGACGGATTCCCGGTCGCGCGGCCGGCTCCGGTGAGGTCCGGCGGCACCTCCCCGGGGTCGCTCCTGGGAGCATCTGCCGGACCTCGCAGGGTAGGAGTTCCGGTACAACCACCGGGGCGACTACCTGATGACCCTCTTGTGCGGCTGCCCGATCCGGGCCACCGACCCCACCCCAGCCCGTGAAACGGCGCATCACCAACGAGGAGCGTGAGTAGTGGCCAAACCTCGTCCCACCACTCGCGTTCCGAGGTCGGACAACCCTGAAGCAATCCGGCAGGTTCGATTGTGACGGTTAGGGGAAGATTCCCACGCCCAAACCGGCAGTATTTCGACATCTGTTTGTAGGCCGGAGGCCGTATGCTACGGGTAGCCTCCCCGCCCCGGACCCGGCGGCCGCGATGGACCTCCGACTCCTCGCGTTCAACGTTCAGCTGCTGGCGATCTTCCCGGCCGCACTGCTGTCGGTGCTGCTCACCCGGGCCGTGCCGCGGCCGTACCTGCGTCACTGGGCAGCGGGCTGGGTCGCCCTCGCCGCCGCGCTCACCGCCCTCCGCGTCGTCTTCTGGCTCCCGGCCGAGGGGCCGGCCGCCCGGCTCGCCGGCGGCGTGTACTGCTGCCTCGAGTACCTGTTCGGGTTCCTGGTCTGGGTCGGGTGCCGCGAGTTCGCCGGCCGGGGCCGGCCCTGGCTCCGCGAGGGCTGGGTGCTCGCCCCCGCCCTCGCCTTCGGCCTCTTCGCCCCCTGGACGGGCGGCCCCCTCCTCGACGTCTACCCGTTCCACGCCCCGATCTTCGGCGGGTTCTTCCTCCTCGCCCTCGCCGCCACCCGCGGGTACAGCTCCCCCGCCCGCCAGACCCGGTTCGGCATCCACGTCCTCCGGCTCAACCTCCTCGTCCTCGGGGTGCTGTTCGTCCACTACGGGGTCGTCGGCCACTGGGTCACGCGGGCCGGTCGGCCGGAGCCCGAGTACCTGACCCTCAGCCCCCTGTTCGACGCCCTCGCCGAGATCGGGCTGGCGTTCGGGATGGGTCTCGTGGCGGTCGAGCAGATGCGCGACCAGCTCGACGCGGCCAACCGGGAACTCGCCGAGACGAACCGCCGGCTGGCCGAGGCGTCCGACCAGCTGGCCGTCGCCGCCCGGACGGACCCGCTCACCGGGTTGCTCAACCGCCGGGCCTTCGACGCCATGCTCGCCGACCGGGCCGGCACCCCGTTCGCCGGGAGCGTGGCGGTGGTGGACCTGAACGACCTCAAGCGGACCAACGACGTCCACGGGCACGCCGCCGGGGACGCGGCCATTCAGCTGGTGGCGCGGGGGCTGCGGGTCCACTTCCGGATCACCGACCCGGTGTTCCGGCTGGGCGGGGACGAGTTCCTGGTGGTGATGGAGGGGGGCCGGTCGGCCGACCTGTCCGGGCGGCTCGACTCGCTCGACGGGTCGCTCTGCCACACCCGGCTGCCGGGTGTGGCAGAGCCGGTGGACGTGGTGGTGGCCTGGGGCATGGCCGACTTCGACTCGGCCGCCGACCTCCCGGTCGCCATCACCCGGGCGGACCAGGCCATGTACGCCCAGAAGGCCCGGCGGAAGGCACCGGCCGGGACGTCGTGAGGGCGAGGCCCACTTACTCACCGGCCGGGAGGGCTGTTAAGAACCGGTCCAGGGCCGCGACGTACTCCGGCGTGTACAGGTGGTCGTGCCCGCCGCCGGGGACGGTGAGGAAGGTCTTCGGCTCGTTCGCCGCCGCGAACAGCCGGCGCCCCTGCGAGTACGGCACGACCCCGTCGGCGTCGCCGTGGACCTGGAGGAGCGGCCCGCGGTAGGCCGCGATCTTGCCGACCGAGTTCAGGCGGGTCTGCATCACCGCCCGCACGGGCAGGAACGGGACGTGCGCCTCGGCCACGTCCGGCAGGTTCGTGAACGCCCCTTCCAGGATCAGCCCGCGGGCGCCGTCGGCCGCGGCCAGGTCGACCGCCACCCCGCTGCCGAGCGAGTGCCCGGCGACCACCACGTCGGCCTCACGCACCCCGGCGTGGCCGGCGAGCCAGCGCCGCGCCGCCCGGGCGTCGGTCAGGACGCCGGCCTCGGTCGGCCGGCCCTCGCTGCGGCCGTAGCCGCGGTAGTCGTAGACGAAAACGGTGGCGTTCACCCGGTCGCGGAACAGCTCGACGACGTGCCGGCGGGTGGTGATGTTCCGGCCGTTCCCGTGGTTGAAGAGGACGACCGCCCGCGGCGCCCCCTGCCCCGGCTCGGCGAGCCAGCCGTGGAGGCGGGCGCCGTCCGGGGTGTTGAACCACACGTCCCGGACGCGCGGGTCAGGGGTCCAAGGTCCAATCGCCGAGCGGGTAGGGGTGCGGGAAGAAGGCGATACGGTTCTCGACCGCGGCGGCGCCGCCCGCGAGCACGGCGCACCCGGCGGCGGGGAGCAGCGCCGCGACGAGCGCGAAGGCGGTCCGTCGGCGCATACCGGCCCCGTCCGGGTGGTGAGCGTGTGGGGCGGGTATGCCCGGGGGGGCGGGCGGCGTCAAGGCGGCGCGGTCTTAACAGGCTACGACCGCCGAGGTACAATCCAGTGTTCACCAGTGAGACCGCCCAGCAGGTGAGCGCGTGGCCAGAGAGGACATCGGCGAGCGAGGGCAGTGGCAGTTCTGCTGGCTCATGACCGAGTTGTGCGGGCGCGACGACCCACTGTTCCGCCCCCGGTTCCTCGGCGACAAGTACCCGACGTTCGACTACATCGTCGAGGTCGTGGACCGACCCGAGTACTTCTTCTTCGTGCAGGTGAAGGCCACGACGCAGGGCTACACGCACGCGCCTCACCGCCTGAAGGTGCAGGTTTCCCAGGACGACGTCGACCGCATGGTCGCGTGCCCGGCGCCGGCCTACGTCGTGGGCATGGACGTGTCGGCACCGGGGTACGGCTTCCTGCTGTCGGTGAACGAGCCCCGCGACCACGTGGCGAGCCTGACCACACAGTTCAGGATCGCCCCCGGGCTCCTGGCGCAGCTCCGTGACGAGGTCGTGGCCTTCTGGTCCGGCCGGGACATGGTCCTGCGGAGTTCCCGCTTCCGAGAGTAGGGAGTGGCACGGCGGCCCGGGCCGCCCTCGCCCCGGCCCCGCCGCGGCACGCCCTCGAAGGATCCGCTCATGGTGACCAGTGGCCTCGGCGCGTGCGAGTGGTTCGTGTGGGATCTCCGCCGCTCCGGGCTGATCGACCGCGGCCAGCTCGACGCCACCGTCGGCGAGTTCCTCAAACAGAACCCGCAGGCCGACGCCTCGGCCCTGGCCGACTACCTCGTCCAGCACGGCACCATCACCCCGTTCCAGGCCGAGCGCATCCTCAACGGCAAGACCCAGGGGCTCGCCCTCGGGCCGTACGTCCTGCTGGACGCCATCGGCACCGGCAGCATGGGGCAGGTGTACAAGGCCAGCTCGAAGAACGACGCCGGCCTGTACGCGGTCAAGGTGCTGCCGCAGCGGAGCACGTGGAACGTCCGGCTGGTCCGCCGCCAGGTCCGGTCGTTCGCCAACTTCTCGCACCCGGCGGTGGTCCCGCTCGTGGACGTGGGCACCGCCGGCGGGCTCCACTACCTGGTCTGGCCGCTGGCCGAGGGACAGACACTCGACACCCTCATGAGGCAGGCCGGCAAGCTCGCCCCGGCGCTGGCAGCGGTGTACGGCGTGCAGGTGGCCCAGGGGCTGGCCGCGGCCCACCAGAACGGCCTGTTCCACGGGCTCGTGAAGCCGTCGAACGTGCTGGTCGGGCCGGACGGGCAGGCCCGCCTCCTCGACTTCGGGATCGGCGCGCTGCTCGTCGAGAACGAGTGGGGTAGCGAGGCGGACGCGATGCTCGCCGCGAACCCGTTCATCAGCGGGTTGGACTTCATCAGCCCCGAAAGCACCGGCGATTCGACCGACCTGACCCCGGCCGGCGACCAGTACAGCCTCGGGTGCGTGTTGTACTACTGCCTCACCGGGCGGGTGCCGTTCCCGGCGTCGAACATGATGTCGAAGCTCTTGGCCCATCAGACCAAGGAGCCGAGGCCGATCCGGGAGCTGTCCCCGGGCGTCCCGGAAGGGCTGTGCCGGGTGGTGGCCAGGCTGATGAGTAAGGCTCCCAAGGACCGCTACGCCGGGTGCGACGAGGTGGCCGAGGCGCTGGAGCCGTTCCGCGGCGACCGGCCCGCGGCACCGGCCGCGACGGCCGAGCCGCCGCCTCCCGGACCGGCCCGGGCACCGGGATCGCCCCTGCGGCGGGTCGGTGAGGCGTTCGGCCGGTTGCTCGCCCCGTTCCGCCGGCCGGCCGGCGGCTCCTCTCCGGCAAAGACACCCTGGTTCGTCGCGGAGCGGAGCGAGGCGCGGGCCGGGCTTCTGCTGACTGCCCGCGCGGACGTCCGCGTCAGCTGCGAGCAGCGGCTGGACGACGGGGCCGACTTCGCGGTCGAGGTCAACCCGGGGAACGCCTCGGCGCCGGAGGTGTTCGAGGTGCTGGCCCGGGGCACCTTGTCGGCGGACCCGCGGGACTGGTTGCGAAGCGTCGAGCCGCTTTTCCCGGCCGACGGCCACGCCGGGGGACGCTTGTCCCGGCCGGCGTGCGTGTTCGTCATCAACGTGCGGGACGGTCGCGCGGGCTACGCGTGGCTGGCGGAGCCGCTGGTCGAGGCGGCGGGCGCCACCCTGCGGTCCCACCCCAAGGTCGTGTTCGCGGACCTCGACGCGACCGCGGTCCACGCAATCGTGGACCGCGTCAAGGCGTGGTACGATGCCCGCCGCGGGACGCCCCGGCCCGCGTGAGTCGGCCGCTACGGCGTCACCCGCACCACCTCGACCGACGGCTTCGCCGTCAGCGCCCGGAGGACCGGGAACAGCGGGGCGAAGCTCCGCTCGTCGTGCCACGAGTGGTCGGCGATCTTCACATGCCCCGGGCCGACCCCGTTGAACCCGAGGACCGCCGCGAACATCGGGTCGAGCGGGAGCCACTGCCCGTCGGCGTAGGCCTCGAACCACATGTGGTAGGCCAGGAACGGCCGGCCGGTCGGGTCGTCGGTGTAGACCAGACCCAGCACCGTCCGCGACGGCACCCCCAGCACCCGGCACATCGCCGCCGCCAGCATCGCGTACTCGGTGCAGTCGCCGCTCAGCGACTTCGCCACGTTGTCGGCGGTGGCCATCGACTGGGCGAAGTCCTCCGACTTCATGTTCTGGTTCACCCACCGCTCCACCGCCCGGGCCTTGTCCCACGCCCCGGCGCTGGGCGGCAGCCCCGCCGCCGCCCGCGCCGCGTGCCCCTTCACCAGCGGGTTGTCCCAGTTGATGAAGAAGTTGCTCCCCAGGAACTCCGGCCCCGGCGCCGGCAGCGCCGCCGCGCCCTTCGCCGGGCCGCGGGCGGCCGCCACGTGCAGCTCGAACGTCTTGGCCTTCGCGTCCAGGTTCTTCACCTCCTGGCGCGCGTCCGGCGGGAACAGCGTGCCGGGGTCGTCGTCCCGGGCGGCCGTCACCTTGTAGACCACGCCGGCCTTCGCGTGGATGTTGGGGATGGCCCGGTCGAGGCGGATGGCCTGGGCGTTGAACAGCTGGAGCGGGCGGGCGATCGGCGCCTTGGCCGCGGCCTCAGTGGTGCGGAGGAAGGTCACCCGCCCGCCGAGCCCGGGGAAGTCGAACTCGACCCGGAACGGGGCGCCGGTGTCCGGGTCGGCCCAGGTGGTCGCGGGCGGGAGCTTGAGCGCCCCGAGCGGCTCCATCCGCGACGTGTACCGGGCCAGCCGGCGCGGCGGGGTGCCCTGCCACAACACCGCCTGCTCCTCGCCCTCGAACGTGACCGTCACCTTCAGCACCCGGTTCCCCTGGGCGAAGTAGGTGAGGTAGTCGAACGTCTCCCCGCGCGCCAGCTTCTTCCCGGCGAACAGCGTGGCCTCCCCCGCCACCCCGACGACCCCGGCCGGCCACGCCACGGACTGCGCGGCGCCCGCCGCCACCCCCTCGCCCTTCACCTTGAGCGCCCGCCCCTCGACCACCCCGGTGAGGACGAGCATCTGGTCCTTCCCGAGCCCCTGCCGGGCGGTGGTGAGCAGCACCTCGCCGTCCGGCGTCTCGACGCTCGACTCCTCCCCGAACTGGGTCACGACCTGGCCGAACCGGTCCACGGTGAACTGCTGGGACTTGGTGCCGTGGCGGAGCTTCCGGCCGTTCATCTCGACGTCGCGGGCGGTCCAGTGGAGGAAGCCGATCCGCTCGCCCTCCACGGCGGCCGCGAACCAGTAGTCGAACGTGGTTTCGGGGCCGGCCTTGGCGGCCGGGTCGGGCTGGGTCGCGGCCGTGGCGAGGACGGGGGTCTGAGGTGGCGCCTTGGCCGGAGGGGCCGCGGGCGGCTGCCCCCCGGGGCGGATGACGATGAACCCGGGCGGGTCTACGCCCGCGGGCGGGGCGGACCGTTTCGGCGAGATGACGATCGGCGGCTGGTTCGCCGGGGCCGGGCGGGCGGGGGGCTGGGCGGCGAGCCAGCCGGCAGGGGCGAGCGCGAGGAGGAGCAGGGGTAGCCAGGTCCGCACGGGTCGCCCTCCGGGTGCGGCGGCCGCGGGTCGGCGGGCGCCTCAAGCCATTGTCGGGCTCCGTGCGGCCCGGCTCCAGCCCAACTGCCGGCGTCGGGGAAACGACCGGGCAGCCGGCCGGCGCAGCCGTTCCGGCAGCCCGAGCGGGTGCGGGTGCGACATTCCGAACACCCCGGCCGGGCGGCAGTTTCGCGCCGCGCGGACACCCGGGCGGCCTAGAATGCGGGCGGCACGGACGCCAGCGACGGGAACACGGACTATGTTTCACGTGCCCGGGACTTCCCAGACGCACTCCGCCACGACGCGACACCACCGGACTCCCTCCCCCCGGGCCGGTTTTCCCCGACTGTCGCGAGGTCGTTTCGTGAATCCCGAACGGCTGGCGGACCACCTGCGGGTGCGGCAATACGGCGACTTCCTCCTGACGGACGCGGTCCGCCCCGGGCCGGGCGTACCCGTCCGCCCGCGGTCCGGCTACCGCACCGACGTCTACCGCGACCGGAAGGCCCGGTTGCGGCTGCCGATGCTGTCGGCGGCGGTGTCGGCCGACCGGTTGTTCGACGCCTTCTTCGCGCTGCTGGAGCCGATGGGCGAGGTGGTGGACGTGGTGCTGGAGAGTAGCCACGGGTCCGGCACCGACGCGCACCGCGACTTCCGCCGCGGCCACATCGACCTGCCCGTGCTACTGAGCCACTTCTGCGACTTCGAGGACGTGCTGACGCACGACGGCTGTACCGGGGTGGCGGTGATCGCCTCCGGCCGGCCCGTGGAGGTGCAGTTCGATGAGCACAAACTATTCCACGTCTACGCCCCCGACCTGAAGCCATTCCGTCGGGCGCTGCGGAGCCTGGGGGTGCGCCGGCGGCAGGTACTGCCCCTCATCAGCGAGGCGGAACACCTCCACCACACCACGGACGCCCATGCCGAGGCGTTCCGTCAGCTGTGTACGCGGGTGGGGGTGGGGGACTTCGACCGCGTCTTCAGCGACGAGAACGGGTGAGGCCGGGACCGGCGGCGAACCCGCGAACCTGCGACGGGGTGCCCGCGTCCTGTCCCAAGAGGCCGCCGTCAACCGGCGCGGGGTCCGACCCCAGGACGAGACGGCGGTTTTTTGGTCGAAACCTCGGGAGGATGCTCCTGGGAGAGCGCGCGGCCTCCAAAACCGCCTCACAGGGTTCGAATCCTTGTCCTCCCGCTCCCCGCGGCCGCCGGCACGCCCGGCGGCCGCGGTCGTTCTTACCCCTCATCTTTTCGGCGTTACACCTAGGAATTCGATCGACCATCGGGCCACGCCGGGGTATAACCGTCGTCTTGTGCCGCCCCGGCAGCCCGGAGACTCGCCCGTGATCGATTTCCCCGCCGCGAAGAGGGTCGCGGCCATGCTCGCCGCGCTGGCCGAGCCGACCCGCCTCCGCATCCTCCATCAACTCTCCCAAGGACCCCAGAACGTGGGGACGCTGGCCGAGCTGCTCGGGGTGCCGATGGTGAACATGTCGCACCACCTCGGCGTCATGCGGCAGGCCGGGCTGCTGGAGGACGAGCGGGAGGGGCGGCGGGTGGTGTACCGCCTCCACCCGGACGTGGGCGGCCCCGGCGACGGCCCCGACATTCTGGCGACCCTTGACCTGGGGGTCTACAAGGTCCACGTCCACAAAGCCGCCCCCCCCGCGAAGGTGACCAAGCCGGGGAAGAAGAAAAGCTGACCACGGCCGGGCCGGTCGCGGCGACCCGCAGGCCGCCCTTACCCCCGGCCCTTGAGGAATACCGCCGCGAGCGGGGGCAGGGTGAGGGTCACCGAGAACGCCTGGCCGTGCATCGGCACGGGCTCGGCGAACACCCCGCCGCTGTTCCCCACGTTGCTCCCCCAGTAGAGCCCGGCGTCGCTGTTCAGAATCTCCTTCCAGAAGCCGGCACTCGGCACCCCCACCCGGTAGCCCTGGCGCACGACCGGCGTGAAGTTCAGCACGCACACGACCAGGTCGTCGGTCGTGCGGCCGCGGCGGACGAAGCTGAGGACGCTGGCGTTGGCGTCCGAGCAGTCGACCCAGTCGAACCCGCCGGGCTGGTTGTCGAGCTCGTGCAGCGCCGGCTCGGCCGCGTAGGCGTGGTTCAGGTCGCGCACCCACTTCTGCACGCCCTCGTGCGGGGCGTGCTGGAGGAGGTGCCAGTCCACGCTCTCGTCCACCCGCCACTCGCGCCGCTGGGCGATCTCCCCGCCCTGGAACAGCAGCTTCTTCCCCGTCATCCCCCACATGTACCCGAACAGCAGCCGCAGCCCGGCGTACTTCTGCCACTCGTCCCCGGCGCACTTGTCCCACAGCGGCCCCTTCCCGTGGACCACCTCGTCGTGGCTCAGGGGGAGGACGAAGTTCTCGTGGTAGGCGTAGAGCATCCGGAACGTCAGGTCGTTCTGGTGGTACTTCCGGTGGATCGGATCCTGGGCGATGTACTTCAGCGTGTCGTGCATCCAGCCCATGTCCCACTTGTAGCCGAACCCGAGCCCGCCGGCGTAGGTCGGCCGGCTCACCATCCCCCAGCTCGTGCTCTCCTCCGCGAACGTCTGCACGTCCGGGTAGTTGCGGTACACCTCCTCGTTGAACCGGCGGAGGAAGTCGATCGCGTCCACGTTCTCCTTGCCGCCGTACCGGTTCGGCATCCACTCGCCGTCCTTGCGGGAGTAGTCGAGGTACAGCATGGACGCCACCGCATCCACCCGCAGCCCGTCGATGTGGTACTTGTCCAGCCAGAACAGGGCGCTGGAGAGGAGGAAGCTGCGGACCTCGTGGCGGCCGTAGTTGAAGATGAAGCTCCCCCAGTCCGGGTGGAACCCCTGCCGCGGGTCGGAGTGCTCGTAGCAGGCCGTGCCGTCGAAGTTGGCCAGCGCCCAGCCGTCGGTGGCGAAGTGGCTCGGCACCCAGTCCAGGATCACGCCGACCCCCGCCTGGTGGAGGGTGTCGATCAGGTACATCAGATCCTGCGGCGTGCCGTACCGGCTGGTGGCGGCGAAGTAGCCGGTGACCTGGTAGCCCCACGAGGCGAAGAACGGGTGCTCGGTGATCGGCAGGAACTCGACGTGGGTGAACCCCATGTCCTTGCAGTAGCTGGCCAGCTTCGGGGCCACGTCGCGGTAGCTGAGGGAGTGGTACGGCGGGTCGGCGGCCCGCATCCACGAGCCGAGGTGGACCTCGTAGATGCTGACCGGGGCGTCGTGGGCGGCCTTCGGGCCGCGGGCGGCCATCCAGTCCTCGTCGTGCCACTCGTACCCCAGATCCCACGTCACCGCCGCGTGCTTGGGCGCGATCTCGCAGTGGAAGGCGTAGGGGTCGGTCTTCTCGGCGGTGAACCCGCCCGGGGCGGCGACGTGGTACTTGTACATCGTCCCGGAGCCGACCCCCGGCACGAACCCGGCCCACACCCCGGACGACCCGACCGGCTGGAGCCGGTTCGTCCCCTTGTCCCAGCCGTTGAAGTCGCCGACCACGCTCACGTAGTCCGCGTTCGGCGCCCACACCGCGAACTGGTACCCGGCCTGCCCGTCGCGGGTGGCCGGGTGGCTGCCGAGCTTCTCGTACAGCCGGAGGTGACTCCCCTCGTTGAAGAGGTAGAGGTCTTGCGGCGTCAGCGCCGGGCCGGGGCCGCCCGGAGGGGACGGCGGGGAGGCCGGCTGGCGGGGCGTGCCGTTCCCCGCCTCGGCCCCGAACGGCAGGTACTTCGGCTTCGGCTGGGCGGGCGTGGTCATCGGTGCGGTCCTGACCGGGAAGGGGGTTGATGAACAAGTACCGAATCCCGTGCCGGGACGCCAGGGACGACGGGCCGTGCCGGCCGGGCGGCCCGGGGGAACCGGGGGAGCCGGGCCGGGTGCAACGGTTGTGCCGGGAACGACAACGCCCCCGCGGGGGGCGGGGGCGTGCTTGAGAGTTTTTTCAACCCGCAGGTCGGTTAGTACCGGCGGCCGCCGCCACCGCCACCGCCGCCGTACCCACCCCGGCCGCCGCCACCGCCGCCACCGCCGTACCCGCCGCCGCCGCCGCCGTACCCACCCCGGCCGCCGCCGCCGCCGCCACCGCCCCGGTCCTCGCGCGGCTTGGCCTCGTTCACGGTCAGGGTCCGGCCCTGGAACTCGGCCATGTTGGTGGCCTGGATGGCCTCGTCCCCGCCGCTCGCCATCTCGACGAACCCGAAACCGCGGCTCCGGCCGGTTTCCCGGTCAGTCACCACCTGGGCGCTGCTCACCTCGCCGTACTGGCTGAAGAGTTGGACGAGGTCTTCGTTCGTCGTCCCGAAGGAAAGGTTCCCAACGTACAGCTTCTTACTCATGAGTCACCTGCCGCGGCCGGGGGCCGGCCGCGTCTACTTGAGACCGTCGCCCCGGTCGATGGTCGGCCGGGGCGGACGCGCGAACGCGGCGGGGGCTACTCCCCCCGCCGGGCAGCAACATCGGACGGACGATCTCGGGGGGGTGGCTCGGAAGGTGAACTCGGAGCTACGACACCAAGTCGGGCCGGGGACGCTGCAGTCGGGTTCGTGGTCCGGGCGGGCCGGTCGGCCCGCCGCACGGACCACTATACCCGGACCCGCCGGCAAAACCAGCGCGATATACGAAATCGTGAGAGAGAATTGAAAGTACCGGCCGCGCCGGCCGGGGCGCGGCCCGACTCCCGGCCGCAGTTGGGCGTTACCGCCCGGCGACGGCCTCGGCCCGCAGGGCTTGCACCGAACGCACCAGCTGATCGAGGGCGGCCGCGTCGGGGGCGCCGTTCACCCGGCCGCGGAGCCGGCCGGCGGCGTCGAACACCGCCACGTTCGGCTCGCCGGCGGTCATCCCGAAGCCCGTCTTCATCACGTCCCCGAAGTCGAGCCACACCGGCACCTCCGGGGCGCCCTTGGCGATCTGCCCGCGGATCACGCCGCGGAGCGGCGTCGGCACCTTCCCGCAGCACGCCACCGGGATCACCTTCACGTCCGGGGCGGCGGCGCCCGGCGGGAGGCCGTCCAGCCCGACTACCGGCGCGGCCTGCGCCTTCGCAGGCGGCTGCCCCTTCGCCTCGGGGTGCCAGTAGACGTGCAGCTGTTCCCCGAGCGCCTTGCAGGAGTCGGTGCCGCGGCGGTCGCCGTAGACCAGGATGACCACCGAGCCGCGGTACGCGCCGAGGTCGGCCTTGCGGTCGAACTGGTCCTCCAGCACCAGCGCAGCTGGGCCGGGCGTCGCCGCGGGCGGCTGCGCGAGCAGCACCCCGCCGGCCCCGAGAGTGAACGCCACCGCCGCGGCCCAGCCCGTCGTGCGCGTCATCGCCGTCCCCGTTGCTTGGGTTCAGACCCGGCCTTCCGCCCGCCGCCGCTCGTCGCGCGCCAGCTGATACACGGCCAGCCCCAGGAACGCGGCCGCGAACCCGGCCACGGCGGCCGCGTAGGGGAGCGCGTCCGCGAGCCCCCGGCCCTGCCACGTCACCCGGTCGAGGCCGCGCATGGCCCACGTCGTCGGCAGCGCCAGGGCGGCGTCGCGCACCCACTCCGGGAGGAGGAACGCCGGCACCCACAGCCCGCCGAGCATGCTCACGCCGAGGATCACCAGGATGCTGACGCTCCGCGCCCGGGCCTCCGTGCCCCCAACGGCCGCGACGAGCAGCCCGGTCGCGGCCGCCAGCCCGCACCCGGCCAGCGCCAGCAGGGCGAACCCCGCCCACGACCCGGCCGCGGTCACCCCGAAGGCCACCCGCCCGACGCCGAAGGTGACCGCCACCATCAGCAGCGCGACGGCGGCGGTCGCCAGCGCCTTCCCCGCCAGCACCGCGGCGAGCGACACGGGTGCGGCGCGGACGCGCACCCACGCCCCGCGGCGGCGCTCCCGCAGGAGCATCAGGCCGCTCTCCATGCCCCAGAACAGGAGGTACTGGAGCGTCATCCCGCAGAAGCTGTGCGTGTACGAGTCGAAGCCGCCCGCCGCCCCGGCGACGGCCGTGGCCTCGGTGCGGAACGGCGGCGCGAACGGGTCGGCCCCGCCCGCGACCACCCCGAACCGGTCGCGGGCCAGCTTCCGCATGACCGTCTCGGTCAGCACGCCCTCGGCCCACTGCCGCTCGGCCGCGGTGGTCGGGTGGTGGAGCAGTTCGACCGGCGGCCGGTCGGCCCCCGTCGCCCACCCGGCCACCTGCTCGAAGCCGGCCGGCAGCACGATCGCCACCCCCGGCCGGCGGTCGGCCACGGCCGCCTCCGCGTCGGCCCGGGTCATCTCGACCGCGGCGAGCCGGGGCGAGGCCAGGAGTTCGTCGGCCACCGCCCGGGTGAAGGCGCCGTCGGCCTCGACGACCACGGCGACGGGCAGCCGGGGGGCGGCGCGGTCGGCGGCGGGGCGGGCGAAGATCAGCCCGAACGCCGACGCCAGCACCACCGGCACGAGGAACGACAGCGCGGCCGCCCGCCGGTCGGCCCAGAACAGCCGCCAGTCCTTCCCGGCCACGGCCAGTACGAGCTTCAAGCGGGGCATTCGTTCCGTGAACGGCCGAGGGGCGAAGGGGGACGACCGGGGCTTTCACCCCTGCCCCCTTCGCCCGCTCACCCCTTCACCCCTTCACAATCACGGAGCAACACGCCGCCCAACGAGCCGGGCGGGGTGCGGTAGGAGTCGAGGTCCAGACCCTCGGCCAGCACGCGGGCCAAGGCCCGGCCGAGGTGCTCGCTCGACCCGGCCGCCAGCCGGAGCCGGTTGCCGGTCACCTCCAGGTCGGCGTGCGGGCGGAGGGCGCGGCGGAGGCTCTTTTCCAGGAAGCGCGGCACCGGCATCCGCAGGTGGGCGTACAGCACCTCGCGCCCGGGCGGCCGCAGCACGTCCGCCGGCGCCCCGCAGCCGACCAGCCGGCCGCGGTCGAGGACCGCCACCCGGTCGCAGGCGAGGTCGGCCTCGTCGGGGTGGTGGGTGGTGAACAGGACGGCGTGCCCGTCGTCCCGGAGGCGGGCGAGGTCGGCGAGGAAGCCGTCCCGGCTGGCCGGGTCGAGGGCGGCGGTCGGCTCGTCGAGGAGCAGGACGGGCGGTTCGTGGAGGAGGGCGGCGGCCAGGTTCACCCGCTGCCGCATCCCGCCGGACAGGGTGCCGACGCGGTCGCGGGCGCGGTCGGACAGCCCGACCCGGGCCAGGCAGCGGGCGGTGCGGCGGCGGAGCTCCCGGCCGCCGAGGCCGTACAGCCGGCCGAAGAAGGCCAGGTTCTCGGCCGCGGTCAGCTCGTCGTAGGTCGCCCCGTCCTGCGGCACCAGGCCGACCCGGGCCGCGAACCCGGCGGGGTCGGCCGTGCGGGACACGCCGCACGCGGACACGGCCCCCTCGGCCGGCAGGAGCACGCCGGCGGCGACCGCCAGGGTGGTGCTCTTCCCGGACCCGTTCGGCCCGAGCAGCCCGACCACCTCGCCGGCGGCCACGTCCAGCGTCACGCCGTCCACGGCGACGCGGTCGCCGTAGCGGGCGCGGACGGCCTGGAGGCTCAGGGCCACGGGCATGCGGGCACCTACCATCTGGGCTGGGTGCGGCGCATATACCGGCGGCCGGCGGGGGGTGCAAGGCGGGAAACGCGAACGCCCCCGGACGAGCGTCCGCGGGCGCTGGAGGGGCGGGTGCGTTTGCGGCGGCGTCGCTACGACACCGCGGGGAGCGGCGTGGGGCCGTCCGGCCGCTGTTGGTTCAGCGGGAGGAGCTCCTGCCGGTAGATGGCCACCTCGCGGGGAGCCTCGATCCCGAGGCGGATCTTCCCGCGGTCGATGTCCACGACCGTGATGCAGATGTTGTCCCCGATGAAGATCTTCTCGCCGAGCTTCCGACTGAGGACCAGCATGACGCGACTCCTCCGGTGAGCGCCAGTCGTTCGCAAACGCTTCGCAATTCTACGCCACGTTTCCGGGCACGCTCCCCGGGCCGGGAAAAACCCCGACCCGCGCGCAAGCAGGCGGTAGCACACCCCGCACGCGCGGCGCAAGTGGCACCGAGGCCGCGCCGCCCGGCGACTCAACCCGGCTTGGGAACAGAGGTTGGGGCGATGGTCAGGCGAAGGGCGGGGGCGAGCTTGGGGGCACGAGACGGCGTCCAGGGGCGGCGCCGCCGGCGGAACCGGCGCATCCGCGCCCCGATCGGACACCCGGGGCGCGGGACGCGGTGACAACGAGCCGTCACAACCGGCCCAGGGCGGACGCGGCGGCGGCGAGCAGCTCGCCGTCGTCGTTGGCGTCGAGGGCGGCGAGGTTCTGGCGGACGCGGCGGGCGGCCAGCGCCAGGAAGTAGCGCCCGGCGGCCGGGTCGGCGTGCGGGTCGGCCGGCTTGCCGTTCCCGGCCGGCGCGGCGAGGAGGTGGTCGAGCCGGGCCAGCACGCAGGCCGACACGTACAGGTCGATGGCCACGTCCGCGATCCGCTCGTGGACCAGCTGGGCCTGGGCGAAGGTCGCCTCGTCCTTGAGGGCCATGAACACGTGCGGCAGCTTCAGCCCGAACTCGCGCGTGAGCTTGCCCACCTCGTCCGCCGCGGCCTTCAACTCGGCGGCCTTCACCGGCACCGGCGGGGCCGAGGTGGTCAGCCACGGGACCGCCAGCCGGCCGACCACGCCGAGCGACGCCCCCAGGTTCCGCAGGCTCCAGCGGCCGCCGAGCATGTCGTCGCGGAGCCCCTTCAGCATCATCCCCGGGCCGCGGCAGCCGACGACGGCGATGAACGCCTTCAGCACGTCGTTCGCCCCCTCGCCGATGGTGTTGATGCGGGCGTCGCGCATCCACCGCTCGACCGGCTGGTCGCAGAAGTACCCCTTCCCGCCGTAGACCTGGAGCGTGTCGTTGACGACCGTCCACAGGTGTTCGGTGGCGAACACCTTGAGGATCGCCGTTTCGAGCATGTAGTCCGGGGAGCCGCGGTCGATGAACGCCGCGCACTCGGCCGTGGCGGCCTCCATCGCAAAGGTGTGGGCGGCGGCGAAGGCCACCTTCTTCCGCACCAGCTGAAACTCGGCCAGCGGCTGCTGGAACTGGACGCGGGCCTTGGCGTGCGCGGTCATCGCCTTCAGGCACACCTTGGCGTGCCCGGTGCAGGTGGCGCCGAAGGTCACGCGGCCGTAGTTGAGGACGGTGAGCGCCGCCTGCAACCCCCGGCCCAGCTGGCCCAGGACGTTCTCCCGCGGCACGCGCATGTTGGTGAAGCGGAGCTTGCCGGTGGCGGTGCCGCGGATGCCGCACTTCTCGGCCCGGGCCTCGACCACCTCGAACCCCGGCATGTCGGGCGTCACCAGGAAGGCGGTCACCTTCGTCGCCTTCGGGTCTTCCGGCGTCGGCGCGGCGGTGCGGGCCATCACCGTGAGGACGTGGGCGATGCCGCCGTTCGTGATGTAGTGCTTCGTGCCGTTGAGGACGTAGGCGGAGCCGTCCGAGGTGACCTCGGCGGTCGTGCGCACCCCGCCGGCGTCCGACCCGGCCTCGGGCTCGGTGAGGGCGAACGCGCACAGCTGGGAGCCGTCGAACAGGCCGGGGAGCCAGCGGGCTTGCTGCTCCTTGGTGCCGAACAGCACGAGCGCCCGGCAGCCGATCGAGTGGTGGGCGTTCACGAACACGGCCACGCTCGCGTCGTGCCCGCCGAGAACTTCGATCGTCTTGAGGTACTGCTGCTGGTTGAACCCGAGCCCGCCGTACTCCTTCGGGATGGTGAGGCGGTACACGTCGAGGTCGGCCAGCCCGCGGACGACGGCGTCGGGGATGCGGGCCTCGCGGTCGATCTTCGCGGCGTCGACGGCGAGGTTGGCGTAGTCGCGGACCTTGTCCGCCATCCGGTCGGCGGCGGCCTGCTGGTCGGGCGGCAGGGTGGGGTACGGGAAGAGGAGGTCGCCCTTGAACTGGCCGAAGAACAGAGCCTTGGCGAACCCCACGTCCGGGCCGGCGATGAGTTCCTCGACCTGCTTCCGCTGGGCGGCGATCTGGTCGGCGGTGAGCGCCATCGGGCGGCCCTCCGGTCGGAAGACGGGGACGGGCAAGCAACGTGATGGTGTATTCTACCCATCGGCCGGGCGGGCCGAAAGCGTGAGCGACGGTCCGGGGCGTTCGTTGCCGGGAGCGACCGCTACTCGAACGGCCCACCGACCCGCCGCAGCAGTTCGCTCAACACCTCGCCGTCGCTCGGGTAGTCGGTGGGGAGGATGACCCGCAGCGGGACCGGCACCTCGTCCATCCGGTACGCGGTGCCCGGCCGGTGGACGCCGTAGACGGCCGTGGTGAACCGCACCGCCGCGGGGAGGTCGGTGTCCGCGTCCGGGGCGTCGAGGAGGATGACGGGGACGCGCCCCAACTGGGCGCGAGCCGCGGGGGGGAGGTCGGCGACCGTGTCCCCGCCGACGACCAGGCACAGGTCCACCTCGCCGCGGGCGAGCATGTCGGGGCCGGTGAACTCGCCAGGGTTGTAGCGGGGGTAGCCGCGGGCGAGGTTCACGCCGAAGGGGTAGCCGGTCTGCCAGGCGAGGACCGAGTCGGCCCCGGCCACGTCCCCGAACCGCCGCATCCGCCGCGCGTAGAACCGCGTGTACTCGTTCAGGTCGGTGACGAGTTGTAGCAGCGCCTCGACCGTCCGGTGCGCCAGCGGGTCGCGGGTGATGCCGGTGCCGAAGAAGATGATGCCGCACCGGCAGGTCTTCATGCGGGCGGCGAGGTCGGACAGTGTGGAGGTGGGGGACTGCGGGAGTGGGGGAGTCGAAACCCCTGTCGGGTGGTTCTTACTCTCCCCCTCCTGCACTCCCTCACTCCCTCCCGGTTCCATCCCCCGCACCAGCATCCGCAACTCCCACAGCGCCTCCCAGTGCCGCCCGGGTTCGACCCGGATGAAGCGGTCGGCCAGCTTAGCCGTCTCGGTCTCGCGCTCGTCCACGACCACGACGTACCGGTCGCGGCGGCCGCCGGGGACGAACCGGCCGACCGGGTCGGTGGCGTAGCGTTCGAGGTGCCGCGGGTGGGTGACGACCGGGTCGGAGCCCCAGAAGACCACGAGGTCGGCGCGGTTCTTCACCTCGCCGAGCGTGCAAGTCGATTCCCCGACCTGCTGGAGGGCCATGATGGACGGGGCGTGGCCGGTGCTGGCGGTGGTGTCGATGGTGGCGCCGAGCCGGTCGGCCAGGGCGGTCGCGGCCCGCTGCCCTTCGGTGGTGCTGCGGGAAAGGCCGTAGACGAGCGGCGCCCGGGCGGCGAGGAGGAGTTCCGCGGCCCGGGCGTAGGCCGCGTCCGGGTCGGCGGGAAGGCCGTCGATCGCGGCGGCAGGGGGGCGGCGGGTGTTCTGGGCGCGGAGCCACGGCTCGGCCAGCCGACACGCCCCCTCGGCCGCGGTCACCCGGCCGGCGTCCACCGTGACGGCGAGGTCGTCGCAGACGCACCCGCAGACGGTACAGGCGACGCTGCGGATGGTGTCGGGCATGGAGACGAGTGGTGGGTTTGCGGAATCACGGCGCCAAACGGACGTGAGGGTACGCCAGGATCAGTCGGTCGAGGGTCACCAGCGGGCAGTCGAGTACCCGGGCCGTGGCGACGATCAGCTGATCCGCCGGGTCGCGGTGGAAGGTACCCGGAAGCTGAGTCGAGCCGACTGCGATTTCCGGGGTGAGCGGGAGGAGCTCGATCGGTGATTGGAGTGCCCGGGTCAGCCAGACCTGGATCGGGAGCGTCAGCTGTAACCTGCCGCGTTCAACCAGCTTGGCGACCTCCCAGCAGGAGATCGCGCAGACGCCCAACCCGTTGGTCGCCTCCGCGGCGAGGTGGGCCACGTAGGCGGGTGGCAGTTGGGGGTCACTCTCCGCCCACCAAACCCAGACGTGCGTGTCCAGCACCGTCACTGGAGGGCACTCCAGTCGCCCTCGGCAACCGGCTCGAACGGGTCGTCATACCGCAGTATGGTGCCCGGGAGTGGCGGGGTGGGTGCTGACCCTGTAGAGCGGACGGGGCGAACAATCACCTCGACCGCCTGCCCGGCTTGGAACGGCAGGTGGTCGAGTGACAGTTTCCCGTCTTCGGCCAGGACGGCTTCGACCCGGTGTGTGGCGGTCACTGCTCGGCCTCCGAGGCGACGCTACCGGATTGTCGGAGCCGCAGCCGGACGAGTCAAGAAGGGCTGCCCGCTGAGGAGTACGACCTGGGACGGGATGAAATGAGAACGGACGTGTGAGTCACCCGCGGGTGACCCACACGCCCCGCGGCGTCAGCGGGCGAACGACCGGGCGCTGTCGCGGAACGTCTTGAGGGCGTCCGGGATGAGCGTCACCAGCTGGGTCCGCGGCGGGGTGGCCAGGGTCGTCACCTTGGTAATCCGGGCGGCCCCGGCGTCCACCTCGGCGCCGAGGGTGAGGACGATGTCGTCCGCCCCGTCGAAGTCGAGGGTGACCTCGAACCCGGACTGCTCGGGGTTGAACCGGTGGTCGGGGTGCTCCGGGCCGGTCCGGAAGTCCTTCACCCGCAGCCCCTGCACCGCCCGCACGAACTCGTCCACCTTCGCCGGGTCCACGGCGAAGCTCGGCGGCGTGACGGCCGCCCACGTCGAGCCGTCGCGGCGGAACTCGCGGACCAGCATCTCGCCGCCGGTCGCGTCGCGCCAGCCGCGGATGCGGACGGTCTTCAGCTTGGTGGCGTCGAACCGCACCAGCGTCCGGTCGCGGAGGTCGGCCCCGGCGAACCGGTCGTAGACGAACTTCGGCACGGTGAACACCACCGGCCGGCCGTCCACCCGGGCGTACACCGACTGCTTGTCGTCCGTCTCGTTGCCGAAGTAGTACACCTTCTCGTTGCCCGGGGCCGGGGTGTCCAGCCCGACCACCACCTTCAGCCGGGGGGCTTCGGCGAGCAGCCTGTAGCCCTGGTAGTACTCCTTCTCCCGGGCCTTGTCGGCCTCGCCGATCTCGCGGACGAACTTACCGGCCTGCTGGGTGGCCAGCAGGTTGAGCAGGTCGCTGGTGGTGCCGGTGTCGGCCGGCTGGTCCTTCGACCCGTCCGGCTTCACGAACTTCCACCCCGCGTCGCCGGCCGCGCCGGGCGACTTGTCCTTCACCACCTCCAGCGTGACCGCCGGCCCCTGGCTGACCTGGAGCTTGGTGGCGTTGAACTGCGAGAACGACGGCAGGGCCGGGTCGAGGTAGTCGAACCGCGTCCGGGTCACGACCGCCGCCACCTCCGTCTCGGCCGGGTCGCTGCCGACCTTCACCTTCTCGGGGACGACGAAGTCGGCCTTGCTGCCGTCCGGGCGGATGCGGCGGACGTAGACGCCCGAGGCGTCCTTCTTGCCGAACTGGAGGACGGTCGGGGTCACCCCGGCCTTGAGCTTCGACCCGGCCTTGGGGTCGGCCTTCGGGTCCGCGGTCGTCTCGACCGCGTCGGCGTACAGCTTCACCTCGGCCCGGAGCTCCGACCCGGCGAAGTTCACATCGTTCGGGGCCGGGAAGTCCTTCACGATCCTCGGCTGGGTGACGAGGTTGAGCAGCGCCGCCGCGGCCGTCTGGTTGGCGGTCTGCGGGTCGTTCGGGCCGCCGTTGAGCTTCCACTCGGTCGAGCCGCCCGCCTTCCTCAGCTGAATCGTCTGGCCGCCGGTGGTCACGTCGATCGCGTCCACCCGGGTCTTGAGGTCGTCGCGGACGAGGTCGCGGTCGCGGAGCGGGGTCGGGTTGTCGACCACCGCGGCGAGGCCGTCGAGCGCGGCGGCGCCGGCCCGGATCACCCCCGGCGTGCCTTCCAGCTGGACGTACAGCTTGGCCGGCAGGGCGAAGGCGTCCTTCTTGTCGTCCTTCTTCTCCTCGGTCTTCTTGCCGATGTAGGCCACCTCGGTCTTGCCGTCGGCCAGCTTCAGCTCGACGCGGATGCGGTCCGGGTTGCCCGGGTTGAGGCCGTACTGGGTGAGGTCGGCCGGGGCGTCGAGGAAGTCGTCGGCCGCCCCGGCGGCGAGCCCGACGAGGCCGGACACGAGCGGGCGGACGCCGGTGAGCGTGCCGGGCGCGGCGGCCGGGTCGGCGGCCGCGGAGGCGTCGCCCCAGCCGGCCGGGGACGCGAACTCCCACCCGGCCTTGCCGCGGGTGAGGGCCAGATCCTTGTTGTTGCGGGTGAGCTTGACGAAGTTCACGTCGTCCCCGCTCGACCGGCTGTCGGCGGAGAATACGGCCTTCGTGCGGAAGTCGGTCGCCCACTTGGCCGTGTCCGCGGCGTGCCGGACGCCCTTGTCGGTGTCCTTCAGCAGGGCGTCGAGCGACGACCGGGGGACGGCCATCGGCCGCGGCCGGGCGGCGGTGGTGACGAACCCGACGGCCTTCGCCCCGCCGATGGTCACCTCGCCGATGTTCACGGTCTCGCTCGCCCCCGACTCCGTCCGCAGGGTCACCTTGAGCGGCCGGTCGAGCCCGTGGAGGGCGAGGTTGTCCTGGAGTTCCCCGTAGGCGATCGGCCGCATGGCCAGGACCGAGGTCACGACGCCGGAAACGGCGGCGGCGTCGGCCCGGGCCTTGACCGGGGCGTCGATGACCCACGACTCCTTGCCGGTCCGGCGGAGGACCAGCTTCGAGCCGTCCGGCTTCTCGACCTCGACCTCGGTGACCTTCTCCGCCTTTTCGCCGGCGAGATCCTTGAGGAGTAGACCCCCGGCCTCCGTCTTCGTGTCGTCCGGCGCCAGGGACATGGCGAGCAACACCAGGCCGACGGCGAAGACGAGGCCGAACAGGATGGTGGTGAGGCGGAAGTTCATCGCGGCGTGGCTCCGGTGGTCGGCCCCCGTGGGCGCCAGTCGTCGGCTGCGGCGTGCGGTCGGTATTCGGTCTCGCCCGGGGCCAGCCCCGGGCGGCGGGCGGCTACTTCCGGCGGATCACCCACACGCCGGCCCCGAGGCCGGCCACCCCGAACAGGGCGAGGCCGAGCGGGAGCCAGATGAGCCGGGTTTCGTTCAACGTCTCGGCCGCCGGGAAGGTGTAGGTGGTGTACACCTTGGCCTCCACCCCGGCGGCGATCGGCGGCCGGTCGCGGAGCCAGTCGATGCTGGCCGACAGCAGCTCGTAGCTCGGCGGGGTGCCGCCGCCGCGCACCTGCGGGGCGGCGTTCGAGAACATCGTCGCGTTGGCGTACACCACCAACCGCGGCGTCTGGGGGCCGCCCCCGCCGTGCGGGTTCATCGGGTTCGGCGGGGCGCCGCCCTCGGCCACGGCCGCCGCCACGGTGCGGGGCCGGTCGGACGCGCTCTTGCGCTGGATCAGGACTTCGCTCTCGGCGAGATCCTGGTAGGCCCGGATCGGGTTGTCGAGTTCCTCCTCCTCCAGCCAGGTCGGCCGGCGGCGGGAGCCGGTGGTCATCAGCGGGGTGACCTGGAGCGGCCCGCCCGGGCCGGCGGCCGAGGTCACCTCCCGGGTGAGCCCCCAGGGGAACTGGATCTGGGGGAACGGCTGGACGATCGGGTGTTCGCCGGCGGGCCCGCCGGCGAACACCACCGTCGCGTTCTTCGGCCAGAGCTGGAGTTGCGGGATCGGGAAGCTGTAGATGAACTGGTCCCCGAGCTTGACCCCGAGTTCGGCCATCAGCCCTTCGAGCCCCGTCTTGGCCATCTTCCGGTCCTTGCCGGCGGCCCGGGGCTCGGTCAGCAGCACCATCCGGCCCTTCCGGGGGCCGGTCATGTAGTCCCGCAGCGCCTTCACCCCGTCGTCCGTGAGCGGGGCGTCCGGGTCCGCCACGACCACCACCGTGGCGTCGGCCGGCACCTCGGTCTTGACGTCGGCCTTCCCCCCGGCCTTGAACCCGGCCTTGAGCCGGAGCGGGCGGACGTCCAGGCCGATCACCTCCAGGTGCGACTTGAGCTGGCCGGCCGACCGGTCGCCCTTGCCGGCCCCCTCGTCGTCCTCGCCGGGGGAGAGGGCGAGTTCCCCGCTCCCCTGGGTGAAGTACACCACCGCCTTGGCCTCGGAGTCGGCCAGGAAGCGGAGCTTCTGGACGATCGCCGCCTCCCCGACGAACGTCGCCTGCTGCCCGCCGCCGGGCCGGGGTTCGACCTTGACCAGGTCGGTCTCCGAGACGAACTCCTGCCGGGACGCCCCCTCCGGCCCGACGGTCAGGAGGACGCCGTACCCGGAGCTGGCGAGCTTCTTGTACTTCTGCTCCAGCTGTTGGAGCTCGGCCTTGTTCGTCACGGGGCTGACGAACCGCGGGGTGAACTTCCCGCCGGACGCCTCCTGGGTCGAGTACATCAGCTGGCGGAGGTCGTTGATCACCCGGCTGCCGTCGTCCGGGAAGACCACGTAGGCGGTGACGGGCTCCGGGAGCTTGGCGACGGTCGCCTTGGTCGCGTTCGACAGCGTGTAGAACCCGGTCTCGGTGGTGTCCAGGGTGTTCTGGACCTTCATGGCGGCGACGACGTTGCCGATCACCAGGGCGACCAGCAGCAGCAGGACCGTCAGCCCGAGGTTGGCCCCGTACACGAGCCGGCGGAGCCCCTGGTTGTTCCGCTCCTCGCTCCGCGCCGGCTGGACGGCCGCGAACACCAGCCCGGCCCCGGCCACGACCATCAGCAGCGGGATCACCACCCACTGCATCTCCTTCCGGTCGCCCTGGTCGAGCCACTTGGTGAGGCTCTCGCTCCACCGGTAGAAGAAGCACGCGCCGGACACGATCACGGCGGCCCCGAGCAGCCCGCCGACGGTCAGGATCAGCCGCCGGGCGTGGGTCCGCCGCTCGGCCTCGGTCGGCTTCGGCAGGCCGGCCAGCAGCGCGCCGCCGGCCCCGCCGGTGATGAGGAACCCGACGGCCGTGCTGATCCACCCGAACCGGTAGTCGCCCTTCTTCGGCGTGTCCAGCTCGGCCGGCGGGGGCGGCGGAGCCTCGGGGTCGAGGGGGTTGATGGCCGGCGGCGGGGCGGCCGGCGCGGCCGGCCGCTCGGCCCGGACCGCCAGCCACACCGTCACCGCCAGGAACGCCGCCGCCAGCCCGAGCAGGAGGTAGGCGGCGTTCGCCCGGCTGTTGAGGATGAACTCGACCAGCGGCTCGGCCGTGGCCGGGCGGCTGACGGGCGGGGCGGGCGGGGTCGGGTCGGAACTCATGGGGGGTCCGCTCGTGCATGGCCCGGCGCGACGCGCCGGGTGTGTTTCGTCTCACGCCGGGCGCCGCCCGGGGACGGCCGTCCCCGGGCGGTCAGCCCCCGGTCAGTTCCACTTCCGGGCTTCGAGCACCTTCACCGACAGGAACAGTCCGAACAGGCCGAACGAGGCGAACACCAGGGTGTCCCGCAGGGGCAGCCGGCCGCTGAGCGACTCCTGCCACAGGTGGATGAACGACAGCTTCCCGGCGACCGTCTGGAGGAGCGGCGGGAGGCCGATCGGGGAGGCCTGCTCGCGGATCAGGTAGGCGGCCAGGAACAGCACCATCCCCACGAACGTCAGCACGGCGGCCACGATCTGGTTCCGGGTCAGGGACGAGAAGAACAGCCCCATCCCCACGAACGCCAGCCCCTGGGCCGCCAGCGCGATGTAGAAGCTCAGGAGCGGCCGGTAGTCGAACGGGTGCCCGCCCTCGACCCGCAGGGCCACGAGGTACAGCCCGCCGGGCACCCAGGTGAGCATGAAGAACAGCCAGGTGGCGAGGAACTTGCTGCCGACCACCGGCCACTCGTTCACCGGGGCGGTCAGCAGCACCTCCAGGCTCCCGGTCCGCTTCTCCTCGGAGATCAGCCGCATCGTCAGGGCCGGCACCTGGAGGAGGATGGCGATGACGGGCAGCAGGGCGACGAAGTAGCTCGCCACGATCGGCTCGGGCATCCCGCCGCCCCCGCGGGCCGAGATGCGCTGGAGGGTGCCGACGAACTCCTGGTACCCGGTCCACTCGACGAAGGCCATCCCGCCGATCACCAGGTACCCGACGGGCGAGAGGAAGTACGCCGCCAGCTCCCGCCGGGTGAGGGTGACGAACACGTTGTCCGAGCAGATCGCCAGCGCCACCGCCAGGTACGTCAGCCCGAGGCCAATCAGGATCACGCCGGTCGGCACGAGGTACGACGGCGGGCTGGTGGTCAGGGTGTTGGCCTTGAAGGAGGCGACCACGAACACCCCGGCCGCGGCCAGGGCGGCGGCCCCGACCACCCCGCGGAGCCACACCGGCAGCGACCGCGCCCGGGCGGCGGCGGCCGCGGCCCCGAGGAAGGCGGCGACGACCAGCACGCGCCCGGCCACCGTCCAGTAGTCGAGCTCCCCCGTCGCCTTGCGGAGGGCGTTCGGCCCGTCGACCAGGACCGGCGGGAAGGCGGACCGGGCGAACGCCCACGCCGCCACCCCGGCCCCGACCGCCCCGAGCAGGAACGCCACCCGGAAGCCGACCCCCTCGGACGTGTCCACCTGCCCCATGTAGGCGCACAGGAAGGCCAGCCCGAGCAGCGCCAGCGCGATCCCCGGGCCGACCAGGAAGGGCGGGTTGATCAGCCCGTAGACCAGGCTGCCGACCGCCAGCAGTGCCCCGACCCCGAGCATCCCGTTGACGGTCGCGTCGCGGTAGCGGCGGTCGGTCTCGTGGCGGACGAAGGGGATGGCGAAGACGAGGCTCAGGGCGCCGAACGCGGCCCCCCACGGGAGGAGGTTGTACCCCGCTTCCTTCTTGACCACGGCGGAGAAAAGCGGCCCCGGCACGACCGCCGCCCCCACCCCCAGGAGGAGGAACAGGGCGGACAGCAGCCCGTACAGCCGGCGGACCTCCTGCTCCGAGTCCTTGGCCGCGTGGTACAGCATCATCACCACGCCGAGCGCGCCGATCAGGTACCCCATCCCGCTGCCGATCCAGCGGGGGGTGAGCGCCGAGTTGGTGACGACGACGACGGTCCCGAGGACCAGGCCGAACAGGCCGGCGAACCCGACCAGCCGGCCGAACGCCTGGCCCTCGGCGAGGGTCTGCGACGGGGCCGTCTCGGCCGGCAGGGCGGTCGGCCCCGGGGCCGGCGGCGCGATCGGGTCGGTCGTGCTGGTACTCATTGCTGGCCCGTCGGGGGTGGTCGGGGGAGCCGCGGCGCGGGGGACTACGCGGCCGGCGGGGCGGTCGGTTCGGCGGTCAGGTTGGCGTCCCGCCCGGTGAGCGGCTCGCCGTCGGCCCCCGCCCCGGCGGGGGCGGTGCCGGCCGGCTCCTGCCGGAGCACGACCTGCATGTACTGCTCCTCCAGGCTGGCCCGCTTCAGGTCCAGGCGGCGGACGCCCCACCCCTTCGCGGTCAGCCGGGCGGCTAGCGATTCCCGCAGATCCTGCCGGTTCTTCGCCTTCAGCTCGAACGCCGTCACCCCGTCCCCGGCCGGGGCCGACGAGACGCCGGAGAGGTCCGGCTGGTCCTGGAGGAACCGCTGGACGGCGTCGGCCGGCCCGCGCACCTCGACCTGGAGGACCGGCTCCCGCTCGGCGATCGAGCGGAGGGTGTCGTCGAACTTGATCTGCCCCTTGTTGATGATGACCACCCGCTCGCACACCTTCTCGACCTCGGAGAGGATGTGGGTTGAGAGGAGGACGGTGTGCCGCCCGGCGAGCGCCTTGATGGTGTCCAGGGTCTGCTGGATCTGGATGGGGTCGAGGCCGCTGGTGGGCTCGTCGAGGATGAGGACCGGGGGGTCGGCGAGCAGGGCGTCGGCCAGCCCGACGCGCTGCCGGTAGCCCTTCGAGAGGGTGCCGAGGAGGCGGTTTTTCACCTCCTTGATCCGGCAGGTGGCCATCAGGCCGTCGAGCTTGGCGGTCCGGCCGGCCCGGGGGACGCTCTTGAGCCGCGCCCGGTACGACAGGTACTCGCTCACCCGCATCTCGGGGTAGAGCGGCACGCTCTCGGGGAGGTAGCCGATCCGCTCGCGGACCTCCATCGACTGGTACATCACGTCGTACCCCGCCACCCGGGCGTACCCGCTGGACGCGGGGAGCCAGGTGGTGAGGATGCGCATCGTGGTGGACTTGCCGGCCCCGTTCGGGCCGAGGAACCCGACCAGCGAGCCGGCCGTGACCTCGAAGCTGATGTCGTTGACGGCCAGGACGGGGCCGTAGTTCTTCGTCAGGTTCTCGACCTGAATCGCGGGCGTCGCCATGTGAGGTCGTCTCAGTCCGCCGCGGGTGTGAGCCGTGGCGGAAGCGGGTGCGGTACGCCGGGTTGACGGTGGGAGATGATATGACGCGCGCCGGCGGCGACAAGCGGGAACTCTGGGCGAAGCGTAACGACCGCGGTGGCTCTGTCACCGGCCAGAGGTTGCGACTATCGGCATACCGAGAGTCGCCACGCCAGACGCAACTCGCTTCAGGCCAGCGACTTGAAGCGGCCTCATGCGACACATCGATCCGGCCGTTTCTCGCGTGTATCAGCAAATCCAGGGGGAGAGTGTCATTCCTTTGGGAGTAATGCCAGTAATCCGATTCTCACTCATCCTGCGGCACGCGACGACATCCGGGCCGGGACCGGCGAGTGGGCGGCGGCCCCCGTCGAACGCCGCCCACGAGTCGTCGTGACCCCGGTCGGCCGGGCGTGACCCGGCCGACCGCGGGGGCGTGACCCGCACCCGGGCCGAACTCACGGGAGCCCCTCCGGTTCAGCGGGTGCCGGCGATGAGGCCGTCCATCGGGCTGCTGGCGTTCGCGTACAGCTTCTTCGGGATGCGGCCGCCGAGGTACGCCAGCCGGCCGGCCTCGCAGGCGGAGCGCATCGCCCAGGCCATGCGCTCCGGGTCTTGGGCGCTGGCGATGGCGGTGTTCAGCAACACCCCGTCGCAGCCGAGTTCCATCGCCACGGCCACGTCGCTCGCGGTGCCGACGCCGGCGTCCACGATCACGGGGTAGTCCGGGTCGCCGTCCTTGAGGTACTCGAGGATGATGCGGATGTTGGTCGGGTTCTGAATCCCCTGGCCGCTGCCGATCGGGCTGCCGGCCGGCATCACGCTCACCGCCCCCGCCTGCTTCAGTCGGCGGGCCAGGATCGGGTCGTCGGTGGTGTACACGAGCACCTGGAACCCCTCCTTCACCAGCTGTTCGGTCGCCTTGAGGGTGTCGATCGGGTCCGGCAGGAGGGTCTTGCGGTCCCCGAGGCACTCGAGCTTCACCCAGTTCGCCCCGGGGTTGCCGAGGTTGCCGAGGAGCTCGCGGGCCAGCCGGGCGTGGCGGATCGCGTCGTCGGCACTGAAGCACCCCGCGGTGTTCGGCAGGATGGTGAGCTTGGTGAGGTCGAGGCTGTCGAGGAGGCTCTTCCCGGCGGCGTCGATCAGCCGGTCGCGGCGGACGGCGACGGTGGTGACCTCGCACCCGCTCGCCACCATGCAGCGGCGCATGAGGTCGTGGTCGGCGTACTTCCCCGTGCCGGTGAACAGTCTGCTGGTGAAGGTGAACGTGCCGACCTTCAGCGGCTTGTCCGCCGGCGGCCCGGACCCGCCGCCGACCAGCGTGACGATCTCGACCGCGTCCCCGTCGGTGAGCCGGCGGCCGGCGTGGTCGGCCCGGGGGACGACTTCCCGGTTCACCTCCACGGCCAGCTTACCCGGGTCTTTCCCGAGCGCCCGGAGGAGTTCGGCGACGGTGGTCGGCTCGGGGAACGCCCGCGGTTCCTCGTTGACGGTGACGGTCGGCATCGGTGCGGCTCGGGGAGCCCTGGGGAGGGCGGTCGGTGGTACGGCCCCGCGTACCACCCGTGTCCTTTGACAAGTCGCTATCCTACAAGGATTTCCAGGGCAACGCCATCTCGGGCTACACCCGGGGCGGTACCGGACGGCGAAAGAAGCCGTCCGAGTCGCTCACCGCCGCCACGAACCCCGGGACCAACTGGTCCCGACAAAGTCCCTCGAATGGGCACACCGACCACTGCCGGGTCCACCCGGAGTATCCAGGCGCGCGAGTTGCCACCGGCCCCGGCCGGACGAGCGAAGGGCCAGCCCGCGAGAAAGCGCCGCGAGTCGCCGGGAGGGGCAGGGGGCCGCCCCTCTGGCCTTCCCGGCCAACGCCACGGCCGGCGTGTTTAGAACAACCTCCCCTGACCCCGCGCGTCCGGCGGGGGGCGGAAGTGGGAGTAGTCGTAGGGCGGAAGGCCGCCGTCCAGCCCGTGCCGCCGGGCGAACACCCGGAACAGCGCGGCAATCTGTTCCGCCAACTCCCCCGTCCCTGTCATCCGCCGGACGAACTCCGCGTCGTTCAGCTTCCCGCCCCGGACGCCCCGAATCCGGCCGACGATCTTGTCCCGGCGGTCCGGGAAGGTCCGTTCGAGCCACTCCAGGAACACCGGGGCGGCGGTCAGCGGGAGCCGCAGCAGGATCGACCCGGCCGCCCGCGCCCCCGCCTCCTTCGCCGCCGCCAGGACGGCCGGGATCTCGGAGTCGTTCAGCCCCGGGACGACCGGCGACACCAGCACCCGCACCGGCACCCCAGCCGCCGACAGCTCCCGGACCGCCCGCAGCCGGGCCGTCGGGGTACTCGCCCGCGGCTCCATCGCCCGCGCCAGCTGGGGGTCCAGGGTGGTGACGCTCACGTTCGCGTGGACCAGCCCGCGAGCCGCCATCGGGCCGAGGACGTCCACGTCCCGCACGACCAGGGCGTTCTTGGTGATGAGGGTCACCGGCTGGCCCGCCGCGGCCGCGACCTCCAGGCACCGCCGGGTGAGACGGAACTCCCGTTCGCACGGCTGGTACGGGTCGGTCACCCCGGACAGCGCCACCACCTCCGGCTCCCAGGCGTCCCGCGCCAGGAACGCCCGGAACAGGGTCGGCGCCTCGTGCTTGACCAGAATCCGCGTCTCGAAGTCCAGCCCGGCATCGTACCCGAGGTACTCGTGGGTCGGACGGGCGTAGCAGTAGGAGCAGCCGTGCTCGCAGCCGCGGTACGGGTTGAGCGAGTACCGGAACCCCACGTCCGGGCTGTGGTTCTCGGTCACCACCGACCGGGAGTGGTCCGCGAGGAACTCGGTGGCCGGGTCGCGGGGGAGGTCGTCCACGTCCGACTCCGCCATGTCGAGCGGAATTACCCGCGACACCCCGGTAAACCGGTTCGGCGGGCGCACATTCGCGCCACGCCCGGGCGATACTGAACGCTTGTTCCCCATGCCCAACATTCTAGCGCCCGGAACCGTTGGGGCGTACACCAATCCGGAGCCTTACTCCGCCGAACCGCGAAGGCCCGTCGCCGCGCTCGGGGGAGCGCGTTCGGTCCGACCACGCGGCCGGTTGCCCTCTCGCTCGGTACGCCCAGGTGATAACGGTTGTCGTCCGCACGGCCTCGGACGCGGTGACCGGGGCGTATCCGACTCCTCGCCCGGAGTGACGGCCGGGGCGGGAAACCGGGTGGTCCTGCTCGACCCCACGACGCTCGGGGTCGGGGCGGAGTACGACTTCGGGCTGGGGCACGGTGTCCAAGTGGCGGTCGCCCCGGACGGCCTCACGGCCGCAGCGTGCGGGGCGTCGGACCGCGTGGTGGTGTTCGACCTGGGTTGAGGCCCGTTCGTGGGTGCCCCCGGTTTTCGGGTGACGCGCGGGTGCGGGGGCGTGCAGTTTCACGGTAGAGGGGGAGGCGATGTCCGCGACGCGCCCGGGGCAGCTGCTCCGGCACCTGCACCCGGCCGACCCGGACGACCGGTCGCTCCTGGCCCGGTTCGCCGGCCGCCGCGACCCGGCCGCGTTTGCTTCCCTGGTCCGCCGCCACGGGCCGATGGTCTACGCCGTCTGCCGCCGGGTGACGGGCCACCCCCAGGACGCCGAGGACGCCTTCCAGGCCGCCTTCCTCGTCCTGGCGAGGAAGGCAGGGGTGGTCCGCGACCCGGACCGGCTCGGCGCCTGGCTCTACGGCGTCGCCGTCAAGGTCGCCGGGCGGGCACGGTACGTCGCGGACCGGCGCCGCCGGCGGGAGGTGCAGGTGCCGGCACGGCCCGACATCCCGGTCACGGACGACCCACCCCCGCTCGACATCGGCCCGGCACTGCACGAGGAGCTGGCCGCCCTCCCGGCTCACCACCGGGAGCCGATCGTCCTGTGCGACCTGCAAGGGCTGTCGCGGGCCGACGCGGCGAAGGCTCTGGGCATCCCCGAGGGGACGCTGTCGAGCCGGCTGGCGAACGGGCGGAAGCGGCTGGCCGACCGGCTCACCCGGCGCGGGGTGGCGCTGGCCCTGGCGGCAGTGCCGGGGGCCGTCGCCCACGGCTGCGGCGTTGTTCCCGAGGCGTTGGTCGCGAACACCTGCGGGCTGGTGGCGGCGTGGGCGGCCGGGGAGGTCGTGCCCGCGGCCGTCCTCCGGCTCGCCCGCGGAGTCTTCCCGATGAGGAGTCTGTTGCTGGGCGGCGTCGTGTCGCTATCACTCGCAGCCGGCGCGGTGCTGGCCGCTGGGCTGGCCGACTCACCCACGGACGACCCACCGCGGCCGCCCGAACCGCTGGCGGTCCTACCCGCGGGCGGATCGGAGGCCCAGCCGCAACCGAAAGAGGACGACAACCCGGGGCCGGACCGGTTCGGCCCGCCCCAGCTGACACAGAAGCTGAACCTCCGGCTGAAGGACGCTCGCAGACTGGCTTGGAGCCCGGACGGGGAGTGGTTGGCCGTCAGCGGGACGGCTTCGTGGGAGCCACAGTTCGACGAGCCGAGCCGGGTCGGCGGGGGGAATGAAATCGCCCTCGTGGCGATAACCGCTGGCTGGACACCCGTTGTATCGGCCGCCCTCCCGCCCGGCGGCCGGCTCGTTGGGTTCACCGCAGACGGGAAGCGTCTGTTGACCGCGACGACGGAAGTCGGGCTGATCAGTGGTTCTGACAGCCTCCAACTCTGGACCGCGTCCTCCCACGCTTCTGGTCCGAGGGTATCTCCAGAACCCAGGTTGACATCCGGCCCGACGTTCAACATTCCCGACCGGGCAACCGCGCTCACCCCCATTGGAGGAACAGCCGTTTGGTTCCTGGTGCCGGAGTACACGAAGGATGGCATCGCGCGGGCCACGGTCCGCGGGCTGGACTTCCGCGACAAAAAGGGGTCTTCAACACGGGGGAAGAACTCGGCCCGTACGCGACCATCGCCGGGACGTTCCAGGCCGTCCAGCTGGGCCCGGACGGGGGGAAGGTCGCGGCGATGACCGCGGCCGGGACCGTTGAGGTGTACGGGGCCGCGGACGGGAAGCGGTCGTGGACGGCCGACCTGCCGCCGGACGCCGCACGCCGCCCGGGTTCTGGCGGTGGGTTCGGGTTCGACTACCTCTCACCTACTCCCGCAACGGGGCGGTGCTGCTTGCGGTTCGGCCGCTCAAGCGCCCGATGGCGTTCGACACCAAGACCGGAAAGCCGCTGCCCGCGTTCGAGGAAGCCGAACCGTTGGGAGATGTGGGGCGTTGGACTACGGCCGTGTCAGCTGACGGTCGGCTGGCCCTCTGGCGTACACGCTGATGGAGCAGCCCGACCCCAAAGGACAGGCCGTCCCGTACTCAGCCCGCCGCGACCGACCCCGGCTAACGGTCTGGGACACACGCACCGGGAAGGTGGTGCGGACGTGGCAAGGGGAGGCGTCCGGTCTAGCCTTTCACCCGACCCGGTCAACGCTGGCGATACTCGAAGCCCACGGGACCGGCAGCCGCCTCGGACTGTGGCAGTTCCCCAGGGAGTCGAACAACCCCGATCCGGACTGAAGGGTGCGAGCGGCCGGCGTGGTCCGGGGCTCGGGACGTGTTGATGAGCGGCGCGGCGTCGGCCCGCCGGTGGCTCGGGGCTGGGAGCCCGGAGGGCGGTGAGCGCGTAGCCCGGGGTGCGGGCGGGATTCGGGGAGCGTCGCCCCTCGTAACGCCGCGTTGGCCGCCCGCACCCCGGGCTACGCGCTCACCGCCCTCCGGGCTCCGGACACCAAGCCGGAAGACCCAACCCACCGGCCCTCGTCGGCGGTTACGACGGCAGCTCCAGCACCACCCGGAAGCCGGTGGCGGCGTCGCGCATGTGGGGGGCGAGGGCGTTGCGGTAGGCCACCCGGCAGGCCGTCATCTGGTTCTTCCACGACCCGCCCCGCAGCACGCGGAACTTCCCCTCCGCCGGGCCGGCCGGGTCGCGCGGCGGGCTCGTGGCGTAATACCCCTCGCCGTACCAGTCCTGGCACCACTCCCAAACGTTCCCCAGCAGGTCGGACAGCCCCCAGGCGTTCGCCGGGTGGCGGCCGAGCGGCGTCGTCCTCCCGGCGCTCACCCCGCCGGCCGGGCGGGCGTCGAAGTTGGCCTGCCCCCCCGCCGGCGGGTCCGCGGTGCCGGTCCGGCCGGAGCGGGCGGCGTACTCCCACTCGGCCTCGGTCGGCAGCCGGTAGACCTGCCCCGCCTCCCGCTCGTCGGGCAGTTCCGTCAGCCGGCGGCAGAAGCCGACCGCCTCGTCCCAGCTCACCGTCTCGACCGGGTGGTCCGGCCCGCCCCCGTTGGCCGCGTGGAACCGGGCCGGGTTCCGGCCGGTCACCAGGGCGAACGTCCGCTGGCTGACCGGGTAGGCCGACAGGTAAAACCGCCTCCCGATCACGACCTCGTGAACCGGCCCCTCGTTGGTGCGGTGGCCGGGCTCGTCCGGCGGCGACCCCATGAGGAAGGTGCCGGCCGGGACCAGGACGAAGGGAATGCCGACGCCGCTGGTGAAGACCGGGGCGGCCTCGGCGGTCGGCCGGGCCAGCGGCGCGAAGAGTTGCTCCCGGCTGATGGCCCGGGCGCGGGCGCGCCGCCCGCCCGCCCCCTCACCCGGCCCGGATTCCCCTTCGGCCATGACCCACCCCCCGCGCTGTGGTCGCAGTCGTTCCGACAGGAACAGGTTACCCGCCCGTCCCGCAAACCGCACCCCATCGGCGTGAAGTCGGCCCGGCCGGGGGCCGACTCTCACCGGGACGGGGCGCAGTGCCGCCGCGGGGCGGCCGGTATAATCGTCGCCACCCGCCCCGCCGCTACGGTCCCGCGCATGAGTACCGGTCCGGGCCAACTCCCGCCGGGCTGGCGGCAGCCCCCGCCGCCGGCCGCCGCCCCCCACCCGCCCGCCCCGGTCGGGTGGCGGGTCGGACCGGCCCGCGTGCGCTACCGGCCGCGCTGGCCGTGGCTGGCGCTGGCCGCGCTCGGCGGGCTCGGCGTGCTGGCCGCGGTGGTGTGGGTGGCCTTGTGGAGTCACCCCGCCCGCCCAGCCCGCGTGGTGGTCGTTCGGGCCGGGTACGCCGACAACCTGGCCGTGCCGCCCAACCCCGAGGGCACGAACCTCGCCCACCTCCTGACCGGCGGCGCGGCCCTCCGGCTCACCCGCCCCGGCCCCGGCACCCTCCTCCCCGAACTCGACGGCGGTAGCGATCGCTGCGTGGTGGTCGTGGTCGCCGCACACGGCGGGCGCGACCGCGACGGCGCGTTCCTGTTCCCGGACGATGCGGGCACCGCCCCGGCCGACCGCGTCCGCCTCCGCGCCGTCCTCGACCGCCTCGCCGCCCTCCCCCACGCCCGGCACAAGTTCCTCGTCCTCGACGCCACCGAGCCCGCCGCGTTCCCCGACCTCGGGCTCGTCCACAACGACTTCGCCTCGGCCGTCGAGGAGCTGGAAGGCGCGATCGCCGCCGTGCCGAACCTCGTCGTGCTGGTGAGCAGCGGCCCGGACCAGCGCTCGTGGCCGTTCCCCGAGCGCGGCGTGACTGCGTTCGGCCACCACCTGCACGAGGCGCTGTCCGGCGCGGCCGACCTCGACGGCGACCGGCGCGTGACCGGGTGGGAGCTGGCCGAGTACGTCCGCCCGCGGGTGCGGGCCTGGGCGCGGGACCAGCGGGCGGCCCTGCAAGAGCCCGTTCTGCTGCCGCGCGGCCCGGAGGGCGAGGCCCGCAGCCGGGCCATGCACCTGGCCACGATCCGCCTCGTGCCGGCGGGCCAACCCCAGCCGCCGACGCCGTTCGAGCCGCCGCCGGAGTTGCGACGGGCGTGGGAAGAGTACCGCGACCTCGCCGCCGCGACCCCGCCGCCGGAGGCGTACACCCCGCACCTGTGGCGGCAGTACGAGGCGTGGGCCTTGCGACACGAGCGCCACGTTCTCGCCGCCGACGCCGACGGCGCCGCCACCTGCCGCGGCCAGTTGGCCAAACTCCACCGCCGCATCGAGGCCGACCGCCGCCTCCCGGTCCGGCCGCAGTCGATCGCCCTCCCGGCGGCCGTCGGGAATGTGTCGGTGCCGGAAGCCGTCCCGGAGGTGTTTGCCGACGGGATTCGTCGGGTCGCCGACCCGAAGTTGAACGCCGCCGACCGCGCGAAGGAGTGGGAGAAGGTCCGTGCCCCGGCCGGGTACGGTGCCGAGGCCGCGGGGGTGCTCTGGGCCGCCGCGTTCATCCGCCACGTCGCCGAGAACCCGGCCGACCGGTTGGAGTCGGTGCGTAACATCCTCCCGCTGCTCGACCCGCTCTTCCCGGTCCGCCCGGCCGAGTTGCACTTTCTGGCCATGCTCGCCAACCATCTGCCGTCAGAGGCGATTTCGGACGCCGGCCCGCTGCTGAAGCAAGTGCTGGAACTCCGCCTCCAGGCCGAGCGGGCCGCGGGATGCCTTCCGGCCAAGGGGTACGCCTACGCCGACACCGTTCACGCCTGGGTCCGGACCGACGTGACTGCGGCCGACACCGACCGCCGCCAGGCCGAGGATCTGTGCTTTTCCGCCAGCCCAGCCGACCGCGTAGCGGCAGCCGGGAACGCGACCGCCGCTACGTCTGGTTACAGACGGGCGGCCGAGCAGGCGGGGTACGTCCGCTCGCTGCTGACGCACTGGCATACCGCCGCCTCGCAGTTTCCCGGCCGGGCCGAGTGGCTGGTCCGCACCCCGCCCGCCGGCGCGGTGGCCGACCGACTCGTCCGCGAGGCCGCCTTCCACAGCGACCTTGCCGTCTGGGAGCTGGTTCGCCGCGCGGCCGCCGACGCCCGCCTCACCGCCCTCGACCCCGTCGCCTTCAAGCCGGTCGCCGACGACCTCGGGGCGCGGGTGGCCGACCTCGACCGCCGGCTCGCCCGCGAGGCGGACCAGCTGATCGCCGCCCGGCCCGAGTTTGAAGGGGTGGTGACGCCGCGGCCGGACGCGGTGACGTGGTGGCACGCGGCCGACGCCGCCCTCACCGCCCCCGACGCGAACCCGGAACGCCGGGCGAACTTCCTCCGCGAGTACCGGCGGGTGTCGCGGCAGCTGTTCGTGACCAGTCAGACGCGGCCCGAGACGCTCCCGGAGGTGCCGCCGACCGACACCCGCGACCGGGCGTTCGACGCCGCCCGCCGGCGCGGCACGGCCGCCCTGGCCCGCCTCGGGAAAGAGGCGTTCGACGGCCGGCCCGGCGAGGGTTACAAGACGGTCGAGTTTCAGTTGAACGATTGGCTCAGCACCTCTGCCCGGAAGTCACTGACCGCAGCCGGCACCCGGATCGGGGACGTGCTGGCCGGGCTCGCCGCCGACGCGAAGGCCGCCCCGCCGGCCGACGGGGACCGGCTCGCCCGGGTGCTCACGCCGGCCGGGTGCGCGGGGCTCGCGGAGAACCCCTCGGCCCGCCTCCGCCGGGCCGGGGTGGGCGACCTGCTCCTCACCCAGGCCCGGCGGACGCTGGCCGACCACTGGTACAGCGACGGCGGCGAACCGTACTACCGCCGGGCGACCGAACAGCTCGCCGCCGACGCGGCCAACCTGACAACCCCCGGCTCGACCGGACCATCGCCGTTCGCGGCGATCGTGAAGGCGACCGAGTCGTTCCCCGCTCAGTCGGACCTGCCGCCCCGCTTCGTCTTCACGGACGAGTCCCGGCTCGCGGCCAAGGCGACACTGACCCCGGTGGCCGGCGTGTCGGGCCGGCCGGGGTTCGTCACCCTGCGGGCGGACCCGCCCTTCCCCGGGGCCGAGGCCGGTCGGACGCCGGCCGTTCCGGTCGCCCCGAATGCCACGCCTTCGACCCTGGCTCTGCCGCTCGCGCGGCCGGCGGCCCCGCCCCCCGGCGGCCCGGTGACGCAGTCGGGCCAGCTGAGGCTGCGCGGCTTCTTCCGCGGCCGGGAGGACGTCTGGACCAGGACCGTCGAGGTCCACTCGACCCCGCACCAGACGGCCGTGACCGTCCCGGCGGCCGACCCGTTCGCCAAACTCGCCGTCCGGGCCGACTCCGCCCTCGCCGCCCGCTACGCCGTCGGGGCCGGGTCGGTGGCGGTCGTGCTGGACTGCTCGGGGAGCATGCGGCCCGACCCGGCCGTGCCCGGCAACCGCGGCCTGTACCCGCAGGCCGTGGACGCCCTGCGCGACGTGCTGGCCTCCCTCCCGCCGGGGACCATCGTGGGCGTGCGGACGTTCGGCCGCCGTACCCCCGGGGCGCGCGCCGCCGAGGACACGATCCGCGACCTCCTTCCCCCGGTCAAACTCCCGCTCGACCCCGCACCGACGGTCGATGAAATCGTCGCCCGGGCCGCCGCGGTGACCATCGACGACCTGTACGACCGGTCGCCCGTGGTCCGGTCCGTGCTCGCGGCGCGGGAGTCGGTGAAGGCCGCCCCGGGGCCGTTCCGGGCCGTCGTCCTCATCTCGGACGCGGTGGACACGCGGTTCCCGGAAGACCCGGACTTCGCCGGGAAGACGGTGAAGGACGTGCTCCGGACCGCCTTCGGCGGGGGCGACGTCCCGCTCGCGGTCGTGGCCCTGCCGGTGACCGTGCCCGTGGAGGTGGCCGCCCAGAAGGAGTTCGAGGTCGTCACCACGCTCCGCCCGGCGGGCCTGTTCGTGCCGCCCGCCCAGGCCGGCCGGGTCGGGCAGTGGCTCCGCTCCGGGCTGAGCCCGCGGGTCCGGTACACGGTCGAGCCGATCGCCCCGGCCTCGCCCGTCGACCCGTTCGACTTGACCGCCGCGACCGACCCGCCGGACGACTGGTACCCCGGCCACCTGCCGCCCGGCCGCTACCGGCTGCGGATGTCCGGGGTCGCCGACTTCGCCCACGACCTGCTCGTGCGCCCGGGCGACCGGCTCCTGGCCCACCTGACCGAGGACGGCGGCCGTCTGAGCCTGCGCCGGTACTGGTATCCGGCGAACTGGCCGGCGTTGGCGCGGTCGCCCGGCGCCGGCCCCCAGCTGGCGCTCCTCCAGAACCGCCCGGACGGCGTGCGGGTGAAGATGGTGGCCGCGGTCGAGCCGCCGCCGGGGCCGGAAGCGGTGGTCGCGCCGGTGCGGACCGGCGAGGTCTGGTTCGACATCACCCCGGCGGTCCCGAACGCAGACCCGGTGGCCGTGCGCTGGCGGCCGGCGCCGGGCTTCCCCGGCCCGACGTGGGCGGTCGACGTGGCCGGGTGGCCCGCCGTGCCGGGCGGGAAGGGGCTAGCCGCCCCGAACGTCCGGGCGTGGTGGCCGGCCGGGGGGGCGTTCCGGGCCGAGCCGGAACGCTGGAAGCGGCCGACCGCCGGTTGGCTCAAGGCCGAGACGACCGAAGTGGCCGGCGGCGCCGCAACCATTCTGTCGGCCACGGCCGAGACGCATCCGGTGGAGGTTCGCCCCGGCGTCGTCGAGCCGCGGCCGTGCCTGGCCGTTCGGCTCAAGTACCCGCCGGGGCAGCCGGCCTGGGTGCGGCCGGTCGGGACCGAGCCGCCGGTCGGGGGTGAAGTCCGGGTGTTCGCCGCCGCGGGGCGGGTGACCTGTCTGTTCTGGTGGGACTCGACCCGGCTCACGGACGAGGTGCTGTCCGACCGGGTGTCCGCCTTCGAGGTCGTCACGAGGCGGGAAGCCCCGGACGTGGCCCGGCTGGATCTGCGGGAGGCTCCGCCGCCCGCGGACGACTCGCCGGTCGTCACCCCGCCGGCCGGGCGCTGACGTCGAACGTGGGAGGAACCCGTGTCGAACCCCGCACCCCTGCCCCGCTGGGCGACCGACGTCCACCCCGCGGGCCGTCCGCGCCGCCGCCGGCTCCTGTTCGTGCTGCTCGCCCTGGTCGGCCTGACCGGGGTCACCCTCGGCGTCGTCCTCTGGCTCGCCGTCCCGGAGCCGGTGGCGTTCGTGCCGGTGTTCGTCACCACCGCCCCGGGCGATGCCCCCGTCCCGGGCCTCGACGGCGACCGGACCGCACTCCTGGCCGAGGGGCTGTTCGCCACACCCATCGTGCCCGCCGACGCCAACCCCACGCGCGACCAACTCCGCCTCCGCTTCCACGGGCTCGACCGGGTACGGGCGGCGCGGCCGCTCGTGGTCGGCCTGTTCGCCCCGGCCGGCGTGGACGCGACCGGCGCCGTCTACCTCCTCCCCGCCGACCCCCTCGGCGACCACCCACGAAACCGCCTCCCGCTCGCCGAGTTGCTGACGCTCCTCGGCGAGTCGCCGGCGCGGCAGAAGCTCCTGATCCTTCACCTCTCGACGCCCGCGGAGAGCCCCGGCACCGCACTCCCGCCGGGCGAGTTGTCGCGCGCCGTGTTCCGCACACTGGAGGCCGTGCCGGACACTGCCCGGCTGGCGCTCGTGGCCTGCGGGCCGGGCGAGGAGCCGGCGGCGGTGCCGGGTCTGAACCGCACGCGGTTCGGCTACCACCTCGAAGCCGGGCTCCGCGGCCACGCCGACGGGTGGGGGCCGACCGGCGACCGCGACGGCCGGGTGACGGCGACCGAGCTGGCGGCGTTCGTCCGCGCCCGGGTGTCGCGCTGGGCCGCCCCCGGCCCGCCGCAGTCGCCCACCCTCGTCGGCACCGGGCCGGACTTCGTACTGCGGACCTACCCGCTCTCCGACCCGCCCGCCCCGGCCGACCCAGACGCGTTCCCGGCCCCAACGCCCTACCCCGACTGGCTCCGGGCCGCCTGGGACCGCCACCCGGCGGGCCCGGCCGACGCCCGCGCCGCGCTGCTGGCGGCCGAGGCGGCTTTACTCGCCGACCGGCCCGCCGAACAAGTCCGGGCGTCGCTCGACCCACGGCTCGCGGAGTCGGACCGGCGGATGTCCGAGGCGGCGGACGTCCCCCGGCCGGACCCGCTGCCGACGCTCGCGTCCGCCTTCCCGGGCTACGTGCCGCCCGACCCGGCGCTGGTCGACACGCTGGCCGACCTGACGCGGAACGAGCCCGCGCCCGTGGCAGCGAAGGCCGGCGACCCGCCGCCCCCGCTCCCGGCCGCGTTCGAACCACTGCTGAAGAAGCCGCACCCGGAACTGGCGTTGGCGGCGTTCCGGGTGCTGGCCGACGACCCCGCTCCGGCCCCCGCTCGCGTCCGCCGGCTGGCCGAACTGCTGCGGACCCAACAGCCGGCGCCGCGCTACGCGGAAACCGTCCTGATCCACCGCCTCGCCGACCTGGCGGCCCAGCCGGCGGACGCGGGCTGGTCACCCGACCGCGCCGCGCTCGCCGCCCAGATCGCCCGGTCGTTCGAGGCGGCCGTTGCCACCCCGGGGCTGATCGCCCGGGCGACCCCGGCCGCCGACGCCGCCTACTCCCTCCGCGCGGCCGCCGAAGGAGTGCTGTTCTCGCCCGGCTATGCTTCCGCAGCCGAGGCCGATACCCGCCTTCGCCCCGCCGCCGAAGCCGCCCGCGGGTTATCCGCCGCGGCCGGGCAACTCCGGGCCGCGGGCGCCGCCCGCACGGCGGCGCAAAGCTGGCTGGACGGGTCGGCGGGGTTGGTCGTGGCCGGCCGGGTGCCGACGGCCGATGCCGACCGGGTGGCGGAGGCGGTCCGCCAGCTGACGGAGGTGCTGGCCCTCCCCTCGACGCTGCTCACGGCCGCCGCGCTCGGCGACCGCGCCCGGGACTGGCAAGACCGTGCCGCCGACGCGCGGGCGTCTCTCGCCGCCGTGGCCGCTCCACTCGCTCCGACCGCCCTCGCCGCGGTCCGCACCCGGGCAGACGCCGGCGACCCGGCCGCCCGGACGGACCTTGACCTGCTTCTGGCCTCCCCGCTCGTCGCCGCCGGGGAGAGGGCCGGCCTGTGGGACGCGCGGGCGAAGTTGATCCACGCCCTGACGGTTCGGTCGCTCCGGGCCGATGCGGTCGAGGATGAAGCGATCCGGACCAAACAGGCTCGCCCCGGCTCGACCGATCCGAAGGAGGTCGTTCAGCCAGCGCAGCCGGACCCGGACCGACTCGCCCGGCAGTCGGCGTGGGCGGCGGCCGTTCTCCGCGCCTCCGGGCGAGCCGTCCCGGCCGATCTGGCCACCTCCGCCGAGCCGCCGGCGTTCGTGGCGAGGCTCCGGCTGGCACTCGGGACGCCCGGAGACGCGACCTCGAACCCCCTCCGCCGCGACAACCAAGCCCTGTGGAAATGGCAGGCGACCCGGTTCGCCTACGAGGCCGAGAACCCGCTCGGGCTGGACGACGGGCGCGAGGCGTTCGCCGCCCGCGCGGCGCGGGCGTGTGCGGCGGTTGCCCCAGCCCCCCTGTCCCCCCGGCTCGACATCGGCCGTCCCGCCGAGGTGCGGCTCACCAGGGACGTCCCCGACCCGAAAGTTGCCGTCCCGGCCCGGTTGTCGCAGGCCGACAATCCGCTGAGGCTCCCGGTCCGGGTGCTGACCCCCGACCCCGCCTGGGCCACTGCCACCGTTCCGGGCTGGCTCGCGGCCGCCCCGCTCCGGGCGATCGATCTGCCGCTGGCAGTCCAGGCCGGAACGCGACCGCCCCGGCGCGCGGGGCTGAAGGGGTTGTTCGTCGAGGCGGACGTCGGCGGCCGGCCGTTCGCGCGGCGGGTGCCGCTCTCGCTCGACGACATCCTCAACCGCCTCGATCTGTACACCCGCTCCGGGCCCGCGGATGCGCCGCGGGAACTCACCGGCCTGGCCCTCCGCCCGAACGGATTGCCGCAGCCCGTCCAGTTCCTGCTCGGCAACCCGACCCCCGTCCCCCGGACGGTCGTCGCCCGATTGCCGGCTCTCAACCGGATGGCGGCACCGGTCACGGTCGAGCCCGGCGGATTCGCCCCGCTCGTGTTCGCGGCCCCGCCGCCGGCGTCGGGCTCTGCTGTCCCGCCCCCGGCGGCGGGGGCTCCGCCGGCCGAGCCCGCGTTCGAGCCGCTGCCCGATCAGCTGGTCGTCGAACTGCGCGACCCGGCCGACCCGCGCAAGCCGCCGCAGACGTTCGCCCTCCCGGTCCGCGTGCTCGACCCGGCCGACTTCCTGACCGTCGAGGAGGTGACCTACCGCCCGCCCGGGACGCGACCGAATCGCGTGGAGGTGAGGGTGGTGCCCGGGGCGGTCCCCGCCGGGCCGCCGGTGGCGGTGGCGGTTTCCCTGCCGCCCGGCTGGAACCCCAACCTCGTCCAGGTCCGCGACGCCAACCTGAGCGGCCCCCTGCCGGCCGACCGCACGCCGCTCCGCCTCTACGCCGAGAACCTGACGTTCGCCCGCCCCGGCGACGTGAGCCTTTCCGTCGCCGTCGCGGCGGACGGCATCGAGCGGGCGTTCACGTTCTCCGGCACCGCCCCGGCGACGGGGGGAACCGTCCGGCTGGCCCGCGACACCATGCCGGCCGTCGCCGTCGCGGCCGAGCGGTTCGCCGTCCCGGCCGTCCCGCTGCCCGTGCGGTTGGAGGTCGATAACGCGCCGCCGGGGTCGTCCGTGCAACTCCGGATCGGGGTCGAAGCGGCCGCCACGTTCGTCGCGGACGTGGTACACACGGTCCGGCCGGCGAAGGACCGGTCCGCCGCGGCGCGGTTCGACCCGAAGGGCGAAACCCTGTTCGTCCGCGGGGCGGTCCGCGACCCGGACGTCCGGGTGCCGGTCGGGCTGCTCGCCGGGGAGCGCACCCTGGAGGCCCGGTTGGTCGACGCCGCCGGGTGCGTCCTCGACCGCACGACGCAGACGGTGGTGTTCGACGGCACCCCGCCGACGAACGTCCGCTTCCTCGACCTGCCGCCGCGGGCCGGGAAGGGGCTGCCGCTCCCCGTCCGCGCGACCTGCGACCCGACCGTGTCCGGCGTGGACAAGGTCACGTTCTTCCTCGGCAAGGCCGAGAAGGGCGTCCTCCCGACCGCCCCGCCGCCGGCCCCGGGCCAGCTGATCGCGGGCGGGGCGTGGGCGGCAGTGCTTCAGCCGGGCAAGGACGTGGACCGGGTGACGGTGGGGGTGCGGTTCACGACGAAGGCGGGGCTCAGCACCATCGAGACGGCGGAAGTCGAATTGGTGGACCCGGCGGAGCTCAACCGGCCCAAGCCGGGGGCGATCACCGGGAAGCTGGTCGAGGGCGGGATCGCCCAGGGGGACCACCCGGTCTTCCTGTACGATGCGAAGCGGGCGCCGCTCGCCCAGGCCAAGACCACGGCCGACGGGACGTTCATCTTCCGCGACCTGCCGCCGGGCCGGTACGTGCTGTTCGCCCAGCGGGTCGAGACGAACCGCGAGGCGACGGCCGAGGTGACCGTCGCGCCGGCGGCGGTCACGCGGCAGGATCTGGAGATGTTCCTGCCGGGGCGGCCGTGACCAACTCGGCTGAGCCCCGGAGGGGCGACGTTGGGTCGCCCAGGGCGGGAGCCCTGGGTGGCGTCGGCGTGGCGCGGTGCCGCATCGCCCCTCGATTCGCCCAGCTCGCTCCAGGGCTCCCGCCCTGGGCGACCCAACGTCGCCCCTCCGGGGCTCGAACCCCGAGCCGGGGGCTACGCCTCGTCGGCCTCCTTGGCCTCCGGCAGCAGGAACGACAGCGCCAGGGCGAGCAGGTACGCCCCGCCGCCGACCGCCGCCGCCGCCGCCGCGACCTGGTGGAACTGGCTCGCGCCCGGCATCAGCGGGGCCACGAGGTTCGTCGTCAGGTACGCGGCCGACGTGCCGACCATCCGCCCGCCGACGTTCAGCGCGAAGCTCCCGCCGGTGCCGCGGAGGTGGACCGGGAACGCCTTCGGCAGGTACTCCCCGAAGTAGCTGAACTGCGCCACCGTACACAGCCCGCACAGGAAGATGCCGGCCACGAACAGGTCCGGCTGCCCGGGGAACAGGACGTAGTACGTCACCGGGAACAGCAGCAGCCCGGGCAGCACGAACAGCCGGAGCAGCATCCGCCCCGCGACGTACACCACGAGCAGCGCCAGCAGGATGCGGCCGGTCAGCCCGCCCAACTCCTGCCAGAACTGCACCGTCGCCCCGCGGCCCTGGGCGCTCTTCTTGAGCGCCCCGAGTTCCTTCTGGTTGTTCTTCAGGGCCGACTCCAGGTTCTCCGCGCCGACCTTCAGCGACTTCTCGTCCGTCTGCTTCTCCAACTCCTCCTTCACCTTCTCCAGCCGCTTGGCCTCCTTGCCGAGTTCGGCCCGCTTCTCGGCGAACTCCGGCAGCCCGGGCACAATCTGGGCGGGCGTGAGTTGCAGTGCCCCGAACGCGGCGGCGTAGCCGCAGGCCGAGAGGAGCGTCGAGACGAGGGTGGTGCGGATTAGCCCCGGGGCGAACAGCTCGCCGAACGCCGGGCGGCCGAGCGTGCCGGCGGCCTTCTTCTGCGCCCACACCCGCGACTCGGGGACGAACGGCAGCAGCAGGGCGATCAGCACCCCCGGCACCAGGCCGGTCAGCAGCGTGTACCGCCAGGGGGCGTGGACGTCGAACCCGTCGGGGAGCGGCAGGGGCGGGAGGGTGGCGGCGTTCTCGACCGCGTACTTGTTCACCAGCGACACGAACAGCCCGCCCACCGAGGCGAACGCCAGCGTCCAGCCGATCGCCAGCTGGCGGGCCTTCTTGTCCTCGAAGAGCTCCGCGAGCCAGGTGATCGCCGCCACCATCTCGACGCACACGCCGATGAAGGTGGTGCAGCGGAACAGCACCAGCACCCAGAGGTCGGTGCTGAACGCCGCGGCCACCGGGCTGAACGAGTATACCAGGATGCTGCCGACCATCACCCGCTTGCGGCCGAGGCGGTCGATCAGCACGCCGCCGAGGAGCCCGAACACGCCGCCGCACACGGCGGCGATCCACAGCATCCGGCCGAGCCAGTCGCGGACCAGCGGGTTGTCCGGCTGCACCCTCAGCAGCTCCGCCAGGGCCGGGCCGGCGATCACCGGGAACATCAGCAGTTCGTAGGTGTCGAAGAAGAACCCGACGGCGGCGACGGTCAGGACGAGGTACTTGACGACCGGGGTGAGGCCGGCCGGCGGGGCGGGGAACGACACGGGGGACGGCTCCGGGGACGGGGTGCGGGCGGGGATGTCGGGTATATCGGCGCCGGCGGGGATCGGGTATCCCGCCCGGGACTCGCCCGCGGTTGGTAGTCACCGCCGGGTGTAGTCGAGTTCCCCGCGGCCGCCATTGAGCGCGGGCGTGCGCCGGCCACCCTCGGCGCGGGCGAAGGCTCCTCCGCAGCTTCACGCACCAAAGAACCGCCGCCACCCCCGGACGGGGTCAGGAACCAGGCCGATGTCGCTCCGCTTGACCCGCTTACCGCCCTTGAACTGCGTGTCCTGAAACCAGGCCAGTCCGGTCTGTGCCAGATCCCAGAAGAACATGCCGACGCCTGGAGCGACCGGCAGCCAGGTGTCCCCGTCCTCCGCGTCCCACAACACGTAGACGCGGGCGTCGTCCTCCCCGTCGTCGAAGACCGCCGCCCACTGGTGGTCGCCCTGGTGAGGGGTCATGATGACGAGTGCGTAGTCCCCGTCCAGCTGGCGGCCCCGCATCCCGCGCCGCAGGTTCCACCCCGGCCGCCCGCACTCGACGAGGCCGGGGTTGTTCGGGTGGCAGGCGGTCACGGCGGCCGCGACCCCGGCCCGGTGGAACAACTCCTTCAAGGCCGGCGGGAGGCGAACCCCGTGGTCCCGTTCAAACCGCTGGAGGGCGGCGACCGCGGACCGGTCCGACCGACCGGCCGTCAGTCCCAACGCGGCGAAGGCGTCGTCAAGCGTCACCGGCCGGGAAACCTCGCCCGGCTGCCGGCCGCCCATCCGCACCTGATTCCAGTACAGCTTGAAGTACGGCTTCGGCCGGTCCGACTGGAGGTTCTCCGCACACAGCTTCGCCGACAGACCCAGGCCCAGGAAGAACTGGTAGGTTGTCGCCGCGTCGAGCGGGTGGACGCCACCCCGCGCGGCCGCGTGGTCGGGCAGCTTCCGGACACCCTGGTCCCAGAGTTCTTGAACCTGATCGGCCGCCGTCGGGTAGCCGAGGGCGTGGAGTGCGGCCCCGAAGTCGTCCCGGGAGAAGACCCGACCGTCCGGGCTGATGCGGGCGAACACGGGCGCCCACTGGCGGTCGTCGTCGAACGAGATCTCGGCGGGCGTCACGCCGTACCAGTACGGCAAGAGCACCATCCCCTTTACGTCGAACTCGACCGTGAAGGAGCCGTCCTCGTTCACGCGGCGGACGGCGGCGGGCGCCCAGCGCCCGTCCGGTGCGGCCACACAGCGCGAGCCCGCACGCGGCCCTTGCGCGGCATCGGATTCGGTCCCGGGCATGGGCGTTCCGCCTCCCGTTCCAGGCTACCCGGCGGACTCGACGGCCACTTGGCCGCGACCACGGATCAGACGATCCCTCTCCGGGGGTCAGGGCCGCGGCGACTCTCGCTCGTCGCCGGCGTAGTACGCCACCACGGCCCGCACCGCCTTCTGCCAGCTGGCCCGGCGGGCGGCGCGGGCGGCGGCGGGGAGCGACGGGTCGAAGCGCGTGCCGTCGGCGGTGCGGGCGCGGAGCGTCGGCTCGTCCGTCAGGCCGGCGCCGACCGCGGCCAGCATCCCGGCCCCGAGGGCGGTCGATTCGGCCTGGGCCGCCCGCAGCACCGGGCGACCCAGGAAGTCGGCCTGCGTCGCCAGGAAGCGGTCGTTCCGGGCCATCCCGCCGTCCACCCGCAGCGGGGCCGGGCCGCCCGGCGCCTCGCCCAGGTCGTTCACCGCCGCGTCGATCAGGTCCGCCACCTGGAATGCCACCCCCTCCAGCGCCGCCCGGGCCAGGTCGGCCGCGGTCGTCGCCCGGGTCAGGCCGAACAGTACGCCGCGGGCCTCCGGCACCCAGTGCGGGGCGCCCAGCCCCACCAGCCCCGGCACGAACACCACCGGCTCGGCCGGGTTGGATCGCCCGGCCAGGTCTTCCACGTCGGCCGCCCGCTGGAACAGGTGGAGCCCGTCCCGCAACCACTGGACCGCCGCCCCCGCCACGAACACCGCCCCCTCCAGGGCGTACCGCGGCGCCCCGCCGGTCCCCGCGGCCACGGTCGTGAGGAGGCGGTGCCGCGACGACACCGCGGTGTCACCGGTGTGCAGTAGCAGGAAGGCTCCGGTGCCGTAGGTGCACTTCGCCTCGCCGGGGCCGAAGCACCCCTGCCCGAACAGGGCCGCCTGCTGGTCCCCGGCCACCCCGCGGACCGGCACGCCGTCCGGGAGGAAGTCCAGCCCCTTCGTCACGCCGAAGTCGGCCGCGCTCGGCTTCACCGCCGGGAGCAGCGCCCGCGGCACGTCGAAGTAGCGGAGGAGGTCGTCGTCCCATTGCATCCGGTGGATGTCGAACAGGAGCGTCCGGCTGGCGTTGGTGGCGTCGGTGGCGTGGCTCGCGCCGCCGGTCAGCCGCCAGATGAGGAAGGTGTCGACGGTGCCGGCGGCCAGGTCGCCGCGCCCGGCGGCCGGGCGGAGGTCGGGGCGGGCGGTCAGGAGCCAGTGGAGCTTCGTGGCCGAGAAGTACGGGTCGAGCACGAGACCGGTCTTCGCCCCCAGCCACGGGCCGTCGGCGGCGCGGGAGCGGCAGAAGTCCGTCGTGCGGCGGTCCTGCCAGACGACGGCCCGGTGGACCGGCCGGCCGGTGGCGCGGTCCCACACGACGACGGTTTCGCGCTGGTTGGTGATGCCGACCGCGGCCACGTCCCGCGGCGACCGGCCGGCCGCGGTCAGAGCCTCCCGGCAGGTGCGGGCGACCGAGTACCAGATGTCCTCCGGCTCGTGCTCGACCCAGCCGTCGCGCGGGTAGTGCTGCTCGATCTCCTGCTGGGCCGACCCGAGGGCGGCGAACTCGGCCGGGTCGTACACCACCGCGCGCGTGCTGGTGGTGCCCTGGTCGACGGCGAGGACGACGGGTGGCATAGGCGGGAGAGGGGGCGGGGCTACGGGATGATGTCGAGGGTGGCCTGGATGGTGGCGTTCTCCACCACAACCGCCTGGGTGTTCGCCGAGAACGCCCGCTGGGCGATGATGATGTTCACGAGTTCCGTCGAGATGTCCACGTTGGAGCTCTCCAGGAACCCGACCTGGAGCGTGCCGGCCCCGTTCGTACCCGGGGCCGACGCCGTGCCGGGGCCGGACGCGACCGACTCCGCGAACGTCGTCTGCCCGACCCGCAGCAGGCCCGACGGGTTGCCGAAGGTCGTGATGCCCAGCTGGCCCGCCGCCACCGGCCCCGCGGCGGTGGTGGCGGTGATGGTGCCGTCGGCGCCCACGCTCACGGCGGTGGTGTCGGCCGGGACGGTGACCGGGGGCGACAGCCGGAAGCCCTCGGCGGACACGATCTGTCCGCTGCCGTCCACGGTGAAGTTCCCGGCCCGGGTGTAGCCGGTGGTGCCGTCCGGGAGAGTGACGGCGAAGAAGCCGTTCCCCTGGATGGCGAGGTCGAGCGGCCGGCCGGTGGGGCTGAGGCCGCCCTGGGTGAACAGCCCGACGGTGTCGTCGAGGGCGGCCCCGGAGCCGAGCTGCGTGCCGGTCGGGTCGGGGGGCGTGGCGACGAGGCCGGTGTAGGCGAGATCCTGGAACCGCGCCGACAGCGTCTTGTACCCGACGGTGTTGGAGTTGGCGACGTTGTTGCTCAGCACGTCGAGGAAGTCGGACGCGGCGTTGATGCCGGTGTTCGACGTGTACAAGGCGGCGACGAGCATGGGTGTGTCCTGGAGGCTCGGGGCTTGCCACCCTCTCCCCTCGGGGGAGAGGGTCGCGGCGAAGCACGCGGGGTGAGGGGCGGGCCACCTTTGACAGGAACCCGTTGGCCCGGCGGGAGCGGTGTCAGCGGGGTATCCTCCCCGGACCACCGCCGACGTGGCTCCCCCTCACCCCGCCGCTGCGCGGCGGCCCTCTCCCCCGGAGGGGAGAGGGCGGGAAACCACCCACGACGCCTCACTCCGATGCCGGCGGGATCGACGGCGTCGGGGCGGCGGGGGCCGTCCGCGGCATCGGGGCGGCGGGAACCGTCGCCGGGGCCGGCGCGGCTCCGACGCCGGCCGACGGCAGCCCGCGGGTGCGCCGCCACGCCGCCACGTCGTCGGACAGCACCGACACCGCCCGCGCCAGCTGGGTGTCGACCCCCTTCGCGTAGTCGGCCGGGTCAGTCTCCACGGCCACGTCTGGGGCCACGCCCTGCTTCTCCATGTTCACCCCCTGCACGGTGAACACGCCGGTCCGCGGCAGCCGCAGCGTCGAGCCGTCGATCAGTCGGGTGCTCGTCGTGCCGATCACGAACCCGCCCGTCGCCTGCCCCACCACCTTGCCGAGGCCGAGCGTGCGGAAGGCGTGCGGGAAGATCTCGGCGTCGGAGTAGGAACGATTGTTGATCATCACCGCCACCGGCCGGGTGAACCGCCGGTCGTAGTTCCGCAGCACCAGCCCCTCACCCCCGTCCCGCTGGCGGAAGAAGGTGTGCTCCTTGCCGCCGATGTAGTTCAGCACCTGGTCGTGCGTGAACCCGCCGCCGTTGTACCGGACGTCGATCAGGACCGCGTCCTTGTCGAAGTTGTCCGAGTACAGCGAGCGCATGAACCGCTCCAGGCTCGGGTCGTCCATCGACTTGATGTGGATGTAGCCGATCTTCCCGCCCGACTGCTTGGCCACCGCCGCCGCGTTCCGCTCCACCCACCGGTCGTACATCAGGTTCGCGGCCGTGGTCTGGGTGGCGGACTCCGAGTCGCGGGCGACCGGGAACACCTCCACGCGCCGGCGGGTCTTCTTGTCCGCGGGGTCGGCGGCCACGTCCAGCAGCACGCCCTCGCCCGCCTTGCCGCCCAGCAGCTGGCTCACGTTCACCTTCGGCGTCAACTCGGTCCGGTCGATGGCAACCACCACGTCGCCGGGCTTGATGTTGAGCCCGCGCCGGTCGGCCGGGCCGCGCCGCAGCACCTCGGCCACCTTCAGCCCGGGGCCGCGGTAGGCGTCGTCGAACACCAGCCCGAGGTCGGCGGTCGGATCCTGCGCGGCCGGGGCCGGGCCGCTGATCCCCAGGTGCGAGGCGTTCAGCTCCCCGAGCATCAGACTCACCAGGGCGTACAGATCCTCCTTCATGGCCACGTGCGGCACGAGGGCGTGGTACTTCGACCGCACCGCGGCCCAGTCGGCGCCGTGGTGGGCCGGGTCGTAGAAGTGGTCCGAGAGGCCGCGCCAGCTCTGGGCGAACATCTCGGCGAACTCCTCGTCGCGGCGGATCGTCATCCGGGCGCGGAAGTTCACCCGCGGCGGGCTGGCGGCGGTGGCCGACACCTGCGGGAACAGCGAGCCGACCCGGGCGTGCCACACCTCACCCGTGCCGGTGAGGAAGTAGATCTGGCCGGTGCTTTTCTTCGACCAGCGGATCTGGCGCGGGGACAGGTTGCCGGTGGTCACCCGGTTCAGGTCGCCGCCGGTGGAGGAGGCCACCCACAGGTCGTCGCCGTTGCCGCTGTGCCGGAAGGCCACCTGCATCCCGTTCGGCGACACGCTCGCCGCCTCGGCCGACATGGTCGCCACCCGCTCGCCGCGGAGGTGGAGGTCGTCCCAGTCGATCTCGCCGGGGCCGGCCTTGGTCGCGCCCGGGGCGGCGGGCTTCTGGAGGGACAGCAGGTGCGGCGAGTACGTCCCGCGCCGCTGGCCGATGAAGCCGATCTTGCCGCCGGTGGTACTCCAGCTGACGTCGCCGTTGTAGGTGGCGTACCGGCTCACGTTCCGGGGCGGCCCGCTGCCGTCGGTCGGGGCGATGTAGACCTCGCTGGCGAACGACCCGTCCATCCGGGCGAAGACGACGTGCTTCCCGTCCGGGCTCCACTCGAAGTCGAACACCTGCGGCGCGTCCACGAGCGCCTTCTGGTCCGAGCCGTCCGGCTTCATCGTCCACAGCTTGCCGGAGCGGATGAAGCCGATGCGGTCGCCCTTCGGGCTGAAGCGGGCGCCCGACTCGGCCTCGGGCGTGCGGGTGAGCGGCTTCACCTTGAAGGTGTGGGCCTTGGTGAGTTCGGGGTGTTCGGGGTCGTCCGGTTCGAGGAGGTACAGATCCTCGACGCCGCCGCGGTCGGAGGCGAACAGGATGCTCTTGCCGTCCGGGCTGAAGCTGGCCCCGTGGTCGAGGGCCGGGTGGTCGGTCAGTCGGGTGGCCCGGCCGCCGTCGGGGACGCGGGTCAGGAACAGCTCGCCGTGGACGGTGACGACGGCGTAGTCCTCGTCGGGCGACAGCGCGAACTCGGTGGCGTCGCGGGTGTAGGTGACGGCACGCTCGGTGTTGGCCTTGTCGTCGGCGTTCACCTCGATCGCCAGCCGGCGGGGCGGGCCGCCGCGGGTGCCGACGACCCACAGGTCGGCGCCGCACTCGTAGACGATCCACTCGCCGCTCCCGGAGACGCGGGCGCGGCGGACGGTGTCGTCGGCGTGGGTGGTGACGCGGGTGACGCTGCCGCCGGCGGAGCCGACCGGCCGGGCGACCACGTTGGCGCAGCCGCGGGGGCTCCCCTCCTCGGTGACGTAGTAGAGGGTGCCGCCGTCCGGGCTCCACATCGGCGAGCCGTCCTGGCCGTCGAAGGTGGTGAAGCGGCGCGGCGAGGTGCCGTCGGCGTTCGCCAGCCAGAGCTCGTCGTTGCTCGACCCGCGGTAGCCGCGCCGGTACCACAGCCCGGGGCCGCGGACGAACGCCAACTGGGCACCCCCCGGGGCGAAGTGCGCCTCCTTCCCCTCGAACAGGTTCAGCTTCCGCTCCGCGCCGCCCTCGACCGGCACGACGTAGCACTCGGCGTGGAACGGGTAGGCGGTCGAGCGGGTGGAGGTGAACACCACGCCCTTGCCGTCCGGGGTCCAGCCGGTGACGGTGTCGTGGCCGCTGTCGAAGGTGAGCCGCCGGGGTCGGCCGCCGACCGCGGGGGAGACGAACACGTCGTAGCTGCCGTGGCGGTTCGAGCTGAAGGCCAGCCACTTGCCGTCCGGGCTGAAGACGGGGTTGAGGTCGTGGGCCTCGTGCATCGTCACCGGGCGGGCGACGCCGCCGACGGACGGGACGGTCCAGATGTCGCCGAGGTAGCTGAAGGCGACGGTCTTGCCGTCCGGGGAGATGTCGGGGGTGCGGGCGAAGCGGATGGGCTCCTGGGCGGCAGCGGCGGGGGAGAGGAGGAGGGCCGCCCACAGGGCGTGGACGTGGCGCATCGGGTTCTTCCTCCGAGGTGCGGTCGCGGGGTGCTAACTGTTCACTTTACCAAACCCACACACGCGGGGCAAAACGGAACGTCGCCGCGGACCGCCCGGGTTCGCGGGACGCGCCACACCGGCGCCCGGCGCGGCAAAACCGGTCCGTCCGGTCGCGGCGAGTCTGAGAGTGGCATGAGACTTGCGCCCACTCGGCGTGACGCCGCCGGCCGGCCGAGTTAGGATCGCAGTTGGAGAGTTCCGAGCCGGAGGGGCGGCCATGCGCACACGTTGGATCGCTGGGGGGTTCTTCCTCCTCGGTTTCCTGTTGCTCACGGTCGATCCGCTCGCCGGCCAGCCGCCCGGCGGGTTCAGCAAGGGCGGGAAAGGCGGGTTCGGTCAGCCCGGCGGGGGCGGGTTCGGCGGTCAGCCCGGTGGTGGGGGCTTCGGCGGCCAACCCGGTGGCGGCTTCGGTGGTCAGCCCGGCGGTCAGCCGGGGGGCAGCCGGTTCATGGTGCAACCCGGTGGGGGCGGGTTCGGCGGCCAACCCGGTGGTGGCTTTGGCGGACAGCCCGGCGGGTTCGGCGGGCAGCCCGGTGGGTTCGGGGGGCAGCCCGGTGGTGGGTTCGGGGGGCAGCCCGGTGGTGGGTTCGGCGGTCAACCCGGCGGCGGGGGCTTTGGTCGTGGCGGGTTCGGTGGCCCGCCCGGTGGCGGCCGCGGCGGCATGGACCCCGAGAGCCAGTGGCAAACCATGCTCCGGCTGACCGGCGGAACCGACGCCGTGGACTTCAGCAGGGTTCCGCCCGACACGCGCATGTTTCTCCGCGGCCTGTCCGAGCGGATGGGCACCGAGCCGATTCCCGACGCGGGGGTGTGGGGCAAGGACCAGTTCATCGCCTTCGCCACCCGGAACCAGGATCTCATGCGTGCCAAGATGGGGGGCGGGCAGCCCGGTGGCCCGACGATGCAGTTCAACCCCAACGGCGGGCCGGGCGGGTTCAACGCGCCGCCGGGCGGGTTCAACATGCAGCCGGGTGGCTTCGGCGGGCCGGGCGGCGGGGGCATGCGGATGATGACCGACGAGGAGATCACCCGGGCATTCCAGCAGGGTGACCGGGACCAGGACGGCAAGCTGTCCCAACAAGAAGCCTCCGACCGGACCCGGCAGAACTGGAACGAGATCGACACCAACCGGGACGGGTTCGTGGACCTGGACGAGTACCGGGTCTACGTCCACCGCCGACAGGGGGGACCGGTCCAGGGCGGCCCGGGGGGCGGCGACCCCCGCAACGGGGACGGCGGGGGCGACCCCCGCAACGGCGGCGGGTACGGCCGCAAGGCCGAGGACTTCTCGAACGTCGGCATCCGCTACGGCAAGCTCCCGCCCGGCCTCCCGGAGTGGTTCACCGAGTACGACCAGGACAAGGACGGCCAGATCAACATGTACGAGTGGCGGACGGTGGGCGGGAAGACGCTGGCCGAGTTCCGCGAGCTGGATGCCAACGGGGACGGGTTCATCGCCCCGCAGGAGCTTCTCCACGTCACCGCGTCGAAGGCCGAGTTTGAGCGACTCATGGCGATCCAGAGCGGCGAGACCCCGCCGCCCCAGGGCCGCGGGGGCAAGTCCGGCGGGTCGCTAGGCAACGGCCCCAGCCTCGGCAACGGCTCGTTCCCCAGTCGCGGGTCGGGCGGGGAGAAGGGCGGCCCGTCAGCCGGCCCGGGTGAGCGTCCCGAACGGGGCGAGCGCCCCGGCGGCAAGGGCGGGGAGAAGGGTGGGGAGAAGGGCGACCGCAAGTCGTTCATGTTCGGCGGCAAGAAGGGGAACTGATCGCCCCAACCCCATCCCACCGGTCGTCTCGGAAGCCGTTGCCGGAGCGTCTTACGGGGCGGCAACGGCTTCCGCCGGGTGACCCTTCGGCGGCGCTGTCACCCGATCGTCGTCGGTCGGGCAGTCAGGGGACCACCCGGCCGGAGCCCCGCGGGTTCTCGAACACCTCCTCCCAGCCTTCCACACCCCTCAGCAGCCAACCTCCGGATCGACGGCCGGCGTGCAGGACCACAGACTTGAAACGACTGGAATTTGGCCGATACGCCCCGCCCGCTCAGGATTGATCCTTGCCCGGGCCGATAGTATGGCCTTAGACTGAACCGCGTCCCGACTCCGGAAGCCACTGACGCATGGCCTGTCGTCGCCTTCCCCTGTTCGGCCTGGCACTCCGGCTGCTCCTGGTAGCGGCGTGCGTGCTGCCATTCAGCGGTGTGGCGTCGGCCGCACCGATCCTGTCGGTCGCCCCGGCGGGGAACTCCCCGACCGGCCCAGTCGGCCCCCAGGACGAGCGGGAGGAAGAGCAGGTCAACGAGGAGCGTGCCGCCCAGAAGCCGCACGACCGCCACCCCGGCCCGCTCGGCACCAGTGCGCTGCTCCCCGTCCTTCGCCCGGTCCGCCCGTCCCCCTCCGGCCCTTCCCGGCCGACCGCCGCCGACCCGTTCCGCAACGGCCTCGGCACCCCCTTCCGCTGCTAACCCGCGTGTGCCCCGGTACGTCCGCGCCCGGGTAGCCCCGGCCCCGCGGCCCCGTTCCCGCCCCGCCGCCGGGTCGTCCGGCCGCGGCCCTGTACCCAGGTGCTCCGGGATCACACTCCGATGCAGAAGCTCATTCACGGCATTCACCGGTTTCGGGACGACGTGTTCCGCCCCCGGCTCGAGTTCTTCAACCGGCTGGTGGACGGCCAGTGCCCGCAGGCTCTGTTCATCACCTGCTCCGACTCCCGGATGGTGCCCGACCTGATCTGCCAAACCGACCCGGGCGACCTGTTCGTGATCCGGAACGCCGGGAACATCGTCCCCTCGTACCTCCCCGGCGCCCCCTGCGGGGAGACGGCGACGATCGAGTACGCGGTCCGCGGGCTCGGCATCCGCGACCTCATCGTGTGCGGCCACACCCGCTGCGGGGCGATGCGGGCGGTCCTCCACCCGGACGACGTGGCCGGGATGCCGCGGGTCCGCGACTGGCTCGGCAACGCGGCCGCCGCGGCCGAGATCGTCTGCACCTGCTACCAGCAGCTCCCCGAGGAGGCCCGGTGGGGGGTGATGGTGCAGGAGAACGTGCTGGTCCAGGCCGAGAACCTGCGGACGCACCCGGTGGTCGCGGCCGGGCTGGCGGCGGGGGAGCTGCGCCTCCACGCCTGGGTCTACAAGATGGAGACCGGCGAGGTCTTCGCCTACGACTCGGGCACCGGCCAGTTCGCCGCGCTGGCCCGCGGGGGGGTGTCGGTCCCGCTCTCGCGCGGCCCGATGGGCGGCCTCCGCCCCGACGTGATGGCGTTCCCCCGGGCCGCGGTGTAGTCGGGACCGGGCCGCGGCCGCCCCGCGGGTCGGACCGGTCGCGCCCGTGCGGCCGGCCCGCCCCGCGGGGTCACCCCCCGCAGGAAGCCCCCGCGCATGACGCCGCAGCCGACCGCCGCCCGCCCCGGCCCCTGGTGGGCGGACCTGTTCTCGTCCCTGGTCGTGTTCCTGGTCGCGCTGCCGCTGTGCCTCGGCATCGCCCAGGCGTGCGGCCTCCCGCCCCTGGCCGGGATCGCCACCGGGGTGGTCGGCGGGCTGGTGGTCGGGGTGCTCGCCGGCAGCCCGCTCCAGGTGTCCGGCCCGGCCGCCGGGCTGATCGTCCTCGTCATCCAGTTCCTCGACACCGCCGAGGCCGCGGGCACCCCCCGCGCCGAGGCCGTGGCGCTGCTCGGCGTCACCATCGCCCTGGCCGGCGGCATCCAGGTGGCCGCCGGCCTGCTCCGCCTCGGGCAGTGGTTCCGCGCCGTCTCGCCCGCGGTGGTCGAGGGGATGCTGGCCGGCATCGGCGCCACCATCATCGCCAAGCAGTTCCACGACATGGTGGACGACGAGGCGCCGAAGAGGGTGGCCGAGGGACTGCTCACGATCCCGCTGGCGGCGTGGAAGGCGGTCGCCCCGCCGGCCGGGGCCGCGGCCAATCACCAGGCCGCGGCGCTGGTCGGCGGGGCGACGATCCTGGTGCTGAGCACCTGGAAGTCGCTCGCGCCGAAGGCGCTGAAGCTCGTGCCGGCCGCGGTGGTGGCGGTGGTGCTGGCCGTCGGCCTCGCCGAGGCCGGCGGGCTCGGCGTGGAGCGGGTGGGCGTGGAGGGGAGCCTGCTCGCCTCGTTCAGGCCGATGGCGTGGCCGGGTTGGGGGGCGGTGGGGTCGAAGCTGGTCCTGGTCGGGGCGGTGACGTTCGCCCTGATCGCCAGCGCCGAGTCGCTGCTGTGCGCCACCGCGGTGGACACGATGCACGCCGGCCCGCGGACGCGCTACGACCGCGAGCTGGTGGCCCAGGGGGTCGGCAACCTGCTCTGCGGCTCGATCGCGGCGCTGCCGATGACGGGCGTGATCGTCCGCAGTTCGGCGAACGTCGAGGCCGGGGCGCGGACCCGGCTGTCCTCCGTCCTCCACGGCCTCTGGCTGCTGCTGTTCGTGTCCCTCCTCCCCGGGCTCCTCTCGCTCATCCCGGGCTCGGCCCTCGCGGCCGTGCTGGTGTACACCGGGTGGAAGCTCGTCAACCTCCCGGGGCTGGCCCGCCTCTGGCGGGAGAGCCGGACCGAGGCGCTGGTCTTCTTGGCGACCGCGGCGACCATCGTCGGGGCCGACCTGCTGACCGGCGTGGTCACCGGGGTCGTGCTGTCCGCGGCCAAGCTGCTGTACCTGTTCTCGCACCTCCGCGTGACCCGCCGCGACGACCCGGCCCACGACCGGGTGGACCTCGTCCTCGACGGCGCCGGGACGTTCCTCCGCCTCCCGCTGCTGGCCGAGGCGCTGGAGGCGGTGCCCCGCGGCCGGCGCCTCCACGTCCACCTGGACGGGCTCCGGTTCGTGGACCACGCCGTCCTCCACCTGCTGCTCACGTTCCAGAAACAATACGAGGCGACCGGCGGCCGGCTGGTCCTCGACTGGGACCGCCTCCACGCCCACTTCCGCGGGCGGGCCCGGCCGGAAGCCGCCGCCGACGTGCCCCCGCCCGGGGCGCAGCCGGCCCCCCCGCCCCACCCGGTCGGGACGTGACGCGGCCGGCGCGGTGAAGCCCGCCTCTCCCATTCTTTACCAGTAATTCACTGGTAGTCGTGCCCGCCCCTTGGATACTACACCGCGTAAGCGTGGGCCGCCGCCAGGCCCGCGCCTCGACGTGCCGCTGGGGGCGCCTGCCGCGCCCCGGCCCCCGACGGGGAAACGTGCTCCCGGCCCGCCGACCCGGGCCGACCGAACACCGCCCTCACCGGGGACCGTCCATGCTCCACCTCCGCCAGCCGCGGCGCGGCTTCACGCTCATTGAACTGTTGGTGGTGATTGCGATCATCGCCATCCTGATCGGCCTGCTCCTGCCCGCCGTCCAGAAGGTCCGCGAGGCCGCCGCGCGGATGAAGTGCTCCAACAACATCAAGCAGTTCGCCCTCGCCTGCCACAACTTCGAGGGGGCGTACAACCGGCTGCCCCCGGCGTTCAACGTGGTCGTCGGCACCGGCGGCCAGGATCTGCGGACGTCGAACCTCATCGTCGTCAACGGCAAGGCCGGCAACCCCGAGCCGGACCGGGGCCGGTACTACAGCATCTGGGCGGCCATCTTCCCGTACATGGAGCAGGGGAACGTCGCCACCGCGATGTCCAGCCTGTCCAACGGGTTCACCAACACCAGCGCCCAGTACGCCTACACCGCCACGGCGACGGCCAACGACCCGGCCAAGTCCCCCGGCTCCACCCCGCTGTCGATCCTGATCTGCCCGTCCGAGCCGTGGTCCCAGAAGACGTACGTGTACGGCAGCAGCACCTTCGCCCTGACCAGCTACGGGCCGGTCCAGGGAACCCAGGAGGACTACTTCGGGCACATCTACTACCCGTTCGACGGGGTCTTCTACCCGAACAGCAGCACCACCCTGCTCGGCATCACCGACGGCACGAGCAACACCATCTTTTTCGCCGAGCGGTCCTACACCGACCCCAAGAACCCGACCTCCCAGGCGGCCATCCGGAAGTCCGTGGGCTGGGCCTGGTGCAGCTACAACTCCATGCAGGACTACGTCCTCAGCTCCGTCGTGCCGATCAACTACCAGGGGTGTGTCGTAGACGCCCCGGCCTACTGCGACGAGCGGATCCCGGCGATGGGGTCGTCGCACACCGGCGGGTGCAACGTGTCCTTCGCCGACGGCTCGGTCCGCTTCCTGACCCTCACCGGCACCTCCCAGCTGGCGCTCCTGCAGGAACTCACCACCCGGGCCAGCGGCAAGGTGCCGCCCGGCGACTACTGACTCCTATCCCCCCGCCGCGGCCCGGGCGGCAGCACCGCCCGGGCCGCCCCCTCACACCGGGAGTCCGTATGCTCCGGCTCGCGCCCGCGGTCGCCTCGTGCGCCCTGGTTCTGTCGGCGGGCTGTGCCCCCCGCCTGCCGCCCGTGGTCCCGGTCGAGGGGACCGTCACGGTGAACGGGAAGCCGCTGCCCAGGGCGGTCGTCACGTTCATGCCCCTGCTGGACCACTTCGGGGCCGAGACGGTGTCGGTCGGCACGACCGACGAGAAGGGCCACTTCGCCCTCACGTGCCAGGTCAACGGCCTGCCCGGGGCGGTGACCGGCACGCACGTCGTCACCGTGTTCGACCCGCCGCTGCCCGAGAACCTGCGGAACGTCCAGGACTACCGGGTGGTCGAGCGGCACCGCGCGGCCCTCGGCAACCGGCCGATCCCGACCGACTACACCTCGACCAGTCGGTCCCCGCTCCGGGTGGAGGTGGCCGCCGCCACGCCCCCGGTTTCGCTGGAACTGACCCGCTGACCACCCACCCCGGCCCCGCGGACCCTCGACATGCCCACCCCCCTCGTTCGACCCGCCGTACTGCTCGCGGTCGTGGCGACAGTTGCGGCCGGCTGCGGCGGCCCCAGGCCGCCGGACCTCGCCCCGGTCCAAATCACCGTCACCCTCAACGGCCAGCCGTTGCCGAACGCGCGGGTGGTGTTCACCCCGACCACCCCGGGCTACGCCGGCGAGGCCATCTCGGCAGGGGTCACGGACGACAGCGGCAAGGCGACCCTGACCTGCAACGGCAAGCCGGGAGCCTGTACCGGCCCGAACTCCGTCACCGTGGCGGAGGGACCGGCCGGGGACGACCGGGAGCGGGATGACGCGAGCCAGTCGGTGGCCTCGCCCGCCCAACGCAAGTTGAAGAACCGCCCCATCCCAAGCCGGTACGCCGTCGCGGGGCAGACCGACCTGACGATCGAGATCAAGGCCGGGCAGGTGGACTACCAACTCGACCTGAAGCGGTAGCCCTTCGACCGGGTAGCCGGCCGAGACGCCCCGGTCCGGATGTCGCGCTACTCAGCATCGCCGCCCACGACTGCCGCACGCAATGGGAGAGTCGCGCGCAAGTGGTTCGACCATTCCGACACGGCCGGGCAGACCTTGGCAGCAGTAAAGTTCGCAGGTGTAGATAGTTAGGTTGCGAGTGGCGAGACGAAGTGGGGATTGGTATCGAGGTTGCTTTTGCATAGCACGGCGAGAGCCGAAACCGGCCTGTTGACCAAGGGAGAGGTGGTCAGCAGGCCGGTTTGTTTTGTGCGCCGCCCGTTGTCACACCTCGGGGTCGTCCGGCTCGTCCCCCGTTGCCGAGGGTTTAAGCGCGGGTAGGTCTTCGGGCACGCCGCCCGCAAAGGCCTGACGGGCGTGCTTGTCGCGTACCGCCTGGTCGGCACTCGGCCCGCCGCGCCGGCGGCGGTCGCCGTCCGGGTGAACGAACGGCTTGCCGGGCACCGGCGGCCTCTTCGCCGCCTTCCGCCGTTGTTTGTCCGACGCCATCACACGACTCCGAAGGGTACGCGAGGGCATCAAGTCGCTGGAACTGACGAGGGTCGGTTGCGAGAGTCGGGCGGCTTCGACTCCCGCACCTGACGGTCACACGACGCCAAGGCGTGTTCGCCCGCGAATCGCTAGAACTGCCGCAGGAACCGCAAGTCGTTCTGCCAGAACAGCCGGATGTCGTCGATCGCGTGCTGGAGCATCAGCATCCGCTGCGGCCCCATCCCGAAGGCGAAGCCGGTCACGGCCGCCGGGTCGTACCCGCCGGCCCGCAGCACGTTCGGGTGGACCATCCCCGCCCCCATAATCTCCAGCCAGCCCGTCCCCTTCGTCAGCCGGTCCCGGTTCGGGTCGTCCGCCGGCCAGTCGATGTCCACCTCGATGCTCGGCTCGGTGAACGGGAAGTAGGAACTTCGGATGCGCACCTGACGGTCCGGCCCGAACATCCGCCGGGCGAACGCCGTGATCGTCCCCTTCAGGTCGGCCATCGTCACCCCGGCCCCGATCACCAGCCCCTCGACCTGGTGGAACTGGATCTCGCTCCGGGTGCTGATAGCCTCGTTCCGGTAGCACATCCCCGGCAGGATCACCCGCACCGGCTTGCCGACCGCCGCCCGCATCACGTGGATCTGCCCCGGGCTGGTGTGCGTCCGCAGGACCACGCCGGGGCGGTCGGTGAAGAACGTGTCCCACATGTCCCGGGCCGGGTGGTGGGCCGGCATGTTCAGGCACTCGAAGTTGAGCTCGTCCGTCTCCACCTCCCGGGTGCGGACGACCTCGAACCCCATGTCGGCGAAGACGCGCGTCACCTGCCGCAGGATCTGCGTGGCCGGGTGGAGCCGGCCGCGGGGGCGCGTCCGGCCGGGAAGGGTCACGTCGAGGGGGTTGGTCGTCAGGCTGGCTTCGAGGGCGGCGGCCTTCAGCTTGCCGAGCGCACCGTCGTAGGCCGACTGGAGCACGCCCTTGACCCGGTTGGCCTCCTGCCCGTAGGCGGCCTTCTGGTCCTTCGGGATCTTGCCGAGTTGACCGAGCGCGGCCTTCATCGCGCCCTTGTCGCCGAAGTACTTGGTGTTCCAGGCGCGGAGGGCGGGCTCATCCGGGCAGGCGGTCAGTTCGGCCAAGCCGGCGGCTTCCAGCGTCTTCAACTCGTCCATCGTCGAACGTCCTCGGGCGGGTCCGGTCAGAATACGACGTGGGACCGGGAGGTGAAACCCGCCCCGGCAGCCGGGAAGCCCCCGCATCCAGGGAGGGGTCTGACCCACCTCGTGTTCGCACCCACGCCCTGCGGACCGGGACTCGGGACGGGCCGCCGGCCGGAACCCCGGGACAGGGTTCCGGCCGGCGGCCACGGTCGGCTCAGCTGAACGTCGGGGGCGGGCCGGGGTCGGGGGCGGGCGGGGAGGGGGCCGGGGCGGGGTGTGGGATGGCCGGGTTCTCCGGCGCCTGCCCCGGCCGGGGCGGTACCGACTCCGGCGGGAGGGTCGGCGGCGGCTGGGTCGGCTGGCCGGGGCCGGGCTGGGTCGGGAGCGGGCTCATGGCAGTCCTCCGGGTTTCGGGTTCGGAACGGGCTTTGCAACACTTGTGCCGCCCTGTCCGAGGAGGACCGATCATGCCCGACGCCGACATCCTTCCGACCGAACCCGTCCCCGGGAACCCGGCCGCCCACTGGGCGAGCCCCGACCCCGCCGAACTCGCGTTCCGCGAGCAGGGGCTCGGCCTGCCCCGACTTGTGTGCGAGTCCCACGCCCGCCTCGGCCCGCTCGTCACGCCCGAGGAGGTGGTCGCCGACCTGCGCGTGCACGGGATCGAAACCACGGCGGACGACGTGAGGGCGTGCTGGCCGGAAGGCGGAAGGCTGTCGGGCTGAGGTTGGGAACTGCGAGCGGCTCAGGGCTTCGGTTCGGGTCGGAGCCCGGAGGGCGGGAAGCGTGTAGCCCGGGGTGCAACCCCGGGCGGACTGCGGCGGAGGTCGAGATGCGTTGCGCCACGTGACGCCGCATCGGCCGCCCGGGGTTGCACCCCGGGCTACACGCTTCCCGCCCTCCGGGCTCCAAACCCCGAGCCACCGGCCAACTCGGGCCGCCCACCTACCGCTTGGCTCTTTCAGGAATTCGCGGCCCTGAGGGTGGTACACTACGACCACTCCCCGGGAGCCACGCCATGTCCGCCCCAAACCCGCTGGAAGGCTACGCCTCGTACCGCGGGCTCCCGCCGCTGGCCGGGCTGTGTACGCTTGAAGAGGCCGCCAGGCCGGGGCTGTCGGTCGAGGAGTGCGTCCGTCGGCTGAAGCGGTTCCACTACGCCTTCAAGCGCCTCCACCACCTCCTGACGGCCCGCCTCACGGCCGAACCGGTCTACGAGCTGAAGACCGCGTTCGCCCACCACGCCCACCTGTGTGCGGAACACGCGACCGCTCTGCGGACTCGCATCGGCGAGATGCGCGAGCCCCCGCTCGGCCTGGAGGACGTGCCGCACCCGGCCCTGGAGGCGTTCTTCGACGAGATTCTCTGCGCGCCGACCACGGAGGAGTTGTTGGGCGGTCTGTACCAACACGCGATGCCGGCACTGGAACAAGCCTGCCGACAGTACACGTCCGACACCAACCCCCTGACCGACGCCCCGAGCCGCCGGGTACTTAAGTTCGCGTGCCTTGAATTGGAGGAGATGAACGACTTCGGCATGTTCGCGTGCAGCGTGCCGTACACCGACCACCACCCGGCCTTCACAGAAGCCCTCACGCAGTTCCTCGACGCGGCCGGCGGCCTGGACGGCACGCGCCCCGCCTCCGACACGTCCCCGCCCCGCCGCTACTCGGCCGCGCCCTACGCCTACGACCCCGTCCCGCGGCGGGACGAGCGATTCGCCGACCCGTGGAACCAGGGGGTGAACGCCGAGGCGTTCCTGTACGACGAGGCCAAGCCGGCGCGGGCCAAGGCGCTGATGATGCTCTACAAGCGGCTCCGCGAGATCGACGTGCCGGAGATGATGGCCTCGATCATCACCCAGACGGCCGGCAAGCCGTGGGGCTACTACCGCGACATGAGCCGCCAGCTGTGGGACGAGGCCCGGCACGCGATGATGGGGGAGGTCGGGTTCGTCGCCCTCGGGGTGGACTGGACGCAGGCCCGCGTCACCTTCAACTGGTCGTACCGGCTGAACACCGAGTGTACGCCGCTGGAGCGGCACGGCGTCCTGTTCTTCATCGAGCAGGGGCTGATGCCGCGGACGGGCAAACGCTACGAGTTCGAGGTCGGCCGGCAGAGCGGCCTGCCGCTGATCGCCACCCTCCAGGACTTCGACTGGGCCGACGAGGTGCTGCACTCGCAGATCGGCCGGCAGTGGTACGTCCCGGAGTTCGGCTCGCTCCAGAAGGCACTCGACTTCGGCGACCGGGCGTGGAGCCAGGTGCTGAGCAACTGGACCACCGTGAAGGAACAGGGCCTGACCGCCCACGCCAACTGGTGGCCGGCGGTCTACGCGCAGGCGTGCGCGGCCGAGGGGGCGTCGCCCGACCCGGACGTGCTGGCCTACACCACGACCTACGAGGCCACGCGGGCCGACCTCCAGCGCATCGCGGCCGAGTGACCGCGGCTCGGCTTCCGCCGGCCCCCGCCCGGGGGTACACTCCCCACCTGCCACGGAGGACACGGCATGGCCCCGCAAACCGCCCCGGACCCGGAACTCGTCCGGTTCTACGAGGAGGCCGAGCGGAAGTACCTGCGCTCACTCCCGCCGGAACACTTCATGGAAGCCTTCGCCCAGGGCACGCAGCGGAAGATCACGCTCGAAAGCTTCGACCTGATCGGCCGCGCCCGGCCGGAGGTTCAGTGCTTCAACGAACTGCTCGTCCAGTACCCCCGGCCGGGGAGGAAGACCCCCGGACAGGTGGTCCCGGACAACCTCGTGGTAGTCCACCCGGAGCCGCTCCAGGTCCGGGGGAGTTTCGCCGTCGAACTCCAGCCGGCCCGGCCGTTCCTGGTGATCGAGTACGTCTCCAAGCAGAGCCGGCGGAAGGACTACGACGACAACCTGCGGCGCTACGAGCGCGAGCTGCGGGTGCCGTACTACCTGCTGTTCTACCCGGACAACGAGGAACTCACCCTGTTCCGGCTCGCGGCCGACCGGTACGCCCCGGTCGGCCCGATCGTCACCGGGCGGCAGCCGGTTCCGGAGTTGGAGCTGGAGGTGGCACTTCTGGACGGCTGGGTGCGGTACTGGTTCCGGGGTCAGCTCCTGCCACTCCCGGCCGACCTGGCCGACCGCCTGGACGAGGAGCGGGCCGCGCGGGCCGAGGCCGAGCGCGAACGAGACGCGGCCGAGCGGGAGCGAGACGCGGCGAACGAACGGGCATCGGCACTCGAAGCCGAGGTGGCCCGGCTGCGGGAAGAGCTGGCGCGGGCGCGGGGGGGCTGAGGAACCCCTACCCGCGGGCCGCGCTCGCCCGGGGCGGGGGGCGTTCTTACAATCTCGGCACGCTTCACCACCCTCCCCCGGAGTCCGCCCGTGCCCACCAACGCGCCCCTCGACCGCAAGCTCCGCATGGGCCTGATCGGCGGCGGGCAGGGATCGTTCATCGGCCGCGTCCACGCCACGGCCGCCGTCCTCGACAACCGCGCCGCCCTCGTCGCCGGGGCGCTGTCGTCCGACCCGGCCAAGGCCAAGGCGTCCGCCCCCGACTACGACATCCCCGCCGACCGCGCCTACACCTCCTTCAAGGAGATGGCCGAGGCCGAGAAGAAGCGCCCCGACCCGGTGGACTTCGTCTCCGTCGCCACCCCCAACCACACCCACTTCGAGATCGCCAAGACCTTCGCCGAGGCCGGGTTCAACGTCATCTGCGACAAGCCGCTGACGTTCGACCTCGCCCAGGCCGAGGAGCTCCTGAAGGTGGTCGAGAAGTCCGGCGTCGTGTTCGCCGTCACCCACAACTACACCGGCTACCCGCTCGTCCGCCAGGCGCGGGACATGGTCCTGAGTGGCGAACTCGGCGAGGTCAACGCGATCCGCAGCTGTTACATCCAGGGCTGGCTCCGCACCCGCCTGGAGGCGGACAACCAGAAGCAGGCGGCGTGGCGGACCGACCCGTCGAAGTCGGGCGCGGCCGGGTGTTTCGGCGACATCGGCACGCACGCCTACAACCTCGGCCGGTACATCACCGGGCTCCAGCCGAAGCAGATTTCCGCGCACCTGAAGGTGTTCGCCGAGGGCCGGGCGCTGGACGACTACGGCACCGCCCTCGTCCGCTTCGAGAACGGCGCGCTGGGCACCGTGACGGCCAGCCAGATCAGCCACGGCCGCGAGAACGACCTGTTCATTGAGGTGGACGGCACGAAGGCGGCGCTGGAGTGGCGGCAGGAGGAGCCGAACAAGCTGATCGTGCGGAAGAACGGCGAGCCGCACAAGGTCTACACCCGCAACGGCGGGCCGTACCTGGGCGCCCTGCACGGGGCGAGCGTCCGGCTGCCGAGCGGGCACCCGGAGGCGTTCTTCGAAGCGTTCGCCAACGTCTACACCGCCGCCTACGACGCGATGGTCAAGCGCGCCGCCGGCCAGCCGGTCGAGGCGACGGACACCGTCTACCCGAACGTGTACGACGGGGTGGAGGGGATGTTGTTCATCACGAGGTGCGTGGAGAGCAGCAAGCAGGACGGCAGCTGGCTCCCGTTCCGCCACCCCAAGAGCCGGGCCTGAGCAGACCCGGCGGTCAGCCCCCGACACCCCGGACCGGGTATCAGTCACCCGTCACGGCGACCGGCTCGGCCGGGTCGGGGGCCGGGGCCACGTCCGGGTGGTTCATGATCATGCGGGCGCAGCTGTTCCACCGCAGCAGGGCGTCGTCGTTGGCCGGGGGGCGGATCGCCTCGGCCCGCTCGAAGTGGGCCATCCCCTGCCGGAAACACTCGTAGGCGGACTCCCCCGCTCGGGCCTTGCCCGACCGCAGCCAAGCGATCCCCTTCCGCTCGGCGATGAGCCCGGCGTAGTACTCCCGGTTGTACGCGCCCGCCAGCCGGGGGAGCAGCTTGCGGGCGGCGTCCGGGCGGGCCGGGTGGGCCGAGTCGAACTGGTCGGTCACGGCCAGGAGCAGGGTGACGAGCGCGTCCTGGTTGTCCGGCTCCAGTCGGAGAATGTCCTCGCAGATGCTCTCGGCCTGCTCCGGCTCGTTCAGCAGCCGGTAGCGGTTCGCCTTCTCCAGGGCCGCCGGGATCGCCTCCCGGCTCAGCGACTTCAGTTCGAACATGGCGGACTCCTCCGGTGGGCGGTGGGTCACGACCGGCGCGGGCGGAACACGAGTTGGATCAGCTTCAGCACCGGGTCGTAGAACTCGTCCACGACCCGCTCCTTGAGCGGGATGATGGCGTTGTCGGTGATCGTGATGTGCTCGGGGCACACCTTGGTGCAGCACTTGGTAATGTTGCAGTATCCGATCCCGTACCCCTCCTTCAGTTCGGGGACGCGGTCGGCGGTGTCGAGCGGGTTCATCTCCAGCGACGCGGCGTACACCAGGAACCGCGGGCCGATGAACTCGGCGTGCTTGCGGTGGTCGCGGAGGACGTGGCAGACGTCCTGGCACAGGTAGCACTCGACGCACTTGCGGAACTCCTGCACCCGGTCGGCGTCCTCCTGCCGCACCCGCCAGGTGCCGTCCGGGGCGTCCGGCGGCCGCGGCTTGAACGGGGCGATTCGCTTCTTCACCTCGTAGTTCCACGACACGTCGGTCACCAGATCCTTGACCGGCGGGAACGCCTGCATCGGCTCGACGGTCACGGGCTGGTCCGGGGGCAGGTCCGACATCCGGGTCATGCACATGAGCCGCGGGACACCGTTGACCTCGGCGGAGCACGACCCGCACTTGCCGGCCTTGCAGTTCCACCGGCAGGCGAGGTCCGGAGCCTGCGTGGCTTGGATCTGGTGGACGGCGTCGAGGACGACCATCCCCTCGCCGACCTCGGCGGTGTAGTCGCGGAACCCGCCCTGGGTGGCATCGCCGCGCCAGATGCGGAAGGTCGCATGGGTCATGCCTGGTTCCCCGTCGCATGTCGAATGCCGAATGACCCACCAAGGAAGGCCGAAGGAGAGCCGGATTGGGGTTCGGAGCCCGGAGGGCGGGAGGCGGGTAGCCCGGGGTGCAACCCCGGGCGAGCCTCCGGCGGAGCCCGCGCCGCGCTACCCGTCGTGTCCCCATAAGGGGCTCGGGAGGGGTGTGCTCCCGTGCTTGCCGTGACACCGCATCGGCCGCCCGGGGTTGCACCCCGGGCTACCCGCCTCCCGCCCTCCGGGCTCCGAACCCCGGAACCGGAATGACCACGCCCGGTTCTCCTTCACCATTTCGGCATTCCTTGGTGGGTCATTCGTCATTCGCCCCCGCGCCCGGATTACGTCAACTCCTCCGGCAGCTTCCCGCCGCCCTCGGCCGCGATTGCGTCTTTCAGCTCCTGCGGCATCGGCGGGAGTGGGTCGAGCCGGACCTGCATCCGGCCGTCCGGACCGCGCCAGGTGATGGTGTTCACCCGGCCGAAGTTCGCCGAGTCCTTCCGCGGGTAGTCGTCGCGGAACTGGGCGCCCCGGCTCTCCTTCCGCACCAGCGCCGCCCGGGTGACCCCCTCCGAGACGGTCAGCAGGTTGTGCAGATCCAGCGCCGTGTGCCAGCCCGGGTTGTACTCCCGGTTGCCGGTCACCCGGCAACCCGCCGCCCGCTGCCGGAGTTGCTGCAACCCGTCGAGCGCCCGCAGCATCTCGTCCTCCCGGCGCACGATTCCGACCAGATCCTGCATCATGTCCTGCAAGTCCTGCTGCACCTTGAACGGGTTCTCGTCGCCGGTTCGGTCGAACGGCTCCAGCGCCCACCGGGCCGCCGCCTCCACCTGGTCGGTGTGGACCTGCCCGGCGGGGTGGTCCTTCGCGTACCCGGCGGCGAACTCCCCGGCCCGCTTGCCGAGGACGAGCAGGTCGGAGAGCGAGTTGCCGCCGAGCCGGTTCGCCCCGTTGATGCCCGCCGCGCACTCGCCGCAGGCGAACAGCCCGGGGACGCGGGACATCTGGGTGTCGCTGTCCACCCGCACCCCGCCCATCATGTAGTGGGTCGTCGGCCCGACCTCCATCGGCTCCTTCGTGATGTCCAGCCCGCCCAGTTCCTTGAACTGGTGGTACATGCTCGGCAGCTTCTTCTTCCAGTGGGCCGCCGCATCAAACCCCCGCTGCCGCCTGCCAAACCACCCGGCGAAGGTCTGCAACTCCAGGACCACGCCGCCGTGCGGGCTGCCCCGGCCCTCCTTCACCTCGCGGACGATGCACCGGGCCACGTGGTCGCGGGTGAGCAGTTCCGGCGGCCGGTTCGCGCTCTTGTCGCCGAGGACGTAGCGGAAGCCCTCCTCCTCGTCCTTGGCGGTCTGCGGCTTGTAGTTGTCCGGGATGTCGCCGAACATGAACCGGGCTCCCGTGCTGTTCCGCAGCACCCCGCCCTCGCCGCGGACGCCCTCGGTGACGAGGATGCCGCGGACGCTCGGCGGCCAGACCATCCCGGTCGGGTGGAACTGGACGAACTCCATGTCGATCAGCTCGGCCCCGGCGTCGTAGGCCAGGGTGTGGCCGTCGCCGGTGTACTCCCACGAGTTCGACGTGATCTTGTACGCCTTCCCGATCCCGCCGGTGGCGAGTACCAGCGCCCCGGCCCGGAACACGGTGAACCGCCCCCGCTCCCGGTCGTAGGCCAGCGCCCCGGCCACGCGGTCCCCGTCCTTGAGCAGCCGGACGACGGTCCGCTCCATGTAGACGGTGATGCCGCGGTGGACGCCGTGGTCCTGGAGGGTGCGGATGAGTTCGAGCCCGGTGCGGTCGCCGACGTGGGCCAGCCGGGGGTACTTGTGGCCGCCGAAGTTCCGCTGGAGGATGCGGCCGTCGGGCGTGCGGTCGAACACCGCGCCCCAGGCTTCCAGTTCGCGCACCCGGGCCGGCGCTTCCTGGGCGTGGAGTTGGGCCATCCGCCAGTTGTTGACGTACTGCCCGCCGCGCATGGTGTCGGCGAAGTGGACCTGCCAGTTGTCCCGCTCGTCCACGTTGGCCAGGGCGGCGGCGATCCCGCCCTCGGCCATGACCGTGTGCGCCTTCCCGAGCAGCGACTTGCACACCAGGCCGACCGACACCCCCGCGGCCGACGCCTCGATGGCGGCGCGGAGGCCCGCGCCGCCCGCCCCGACCACGATGACGTCGTGCTCCTGCGTCTGGTAGTCCATAGTCGGCCCGAAGCAGTTTTTGACGGGATGAACAGGACCGACAGGATGAGTGGGCCGGATCTGGCCCGGATTGCCCTGTCGAGAATCACGCCAACCGCAGGTCGCGCCACACGCCCATCGAGCACAGCCGGACGTACAGGTCGGCGAACATGACCGAGAACAGGCTCATCCAGGCCCACAGCGGGTGCCGGCGGTTCAGCGCGCTACAGCCCCGGTACAGTGTCTGGCAGGTGGGTGACTCCGAGAGGCAGTCCTTCCGCCCGCCGACGAGGTGCCGGAGCGAGTGGCAGCCGAACGTGTACCCGGCCAGCAGCACGACGTTCGCCGTCAGCACCAGCGACCCGACCCCGACCCCAAACCCGTCGGCGAACCGGAACGCCTGGACCGCGTCCCAGGCCAGCAGCCCGATGAACAGGACGGCGAGGTACAGGAAGTAGCGGTGGATGTTCTGGATGCGGAGCGGCCAGTTGCTCTCACCGATGTAGCCCGTGCGTGGCTCGCCGACGGCACACGCCGGCGGGTCGGCCCAGAACGCCTTGTAGTAGGCGCCGCGGTAGTAGTAGCAGGTGACCCGGAACCCGCCGGGCGCCCACAGGATCAGGACCGCCGGGGAGTACGGCAGCCACGCCGGCCACCACACCGCCGGGCCGAACCAGGCGTGCGGCGAAGTCCCGAGCAGCTCGGGGGAGTAGAAGGGCGACAGGTACGGGCCGTGGGTGTAGTGCGTCCCCTGGAGCGCGGCCCAGGTGGCGTACGCGACGAACGTCGAGAGGCCGAGGAACACGACGACGGGGACCGCCCACCACCGGTCGGGGCGGGTGGTTTGGCCGAACGACCGTTGCTGGCGGACCGGGAGAGGAATCCCCGCCATGCGACCTCCTGGGAACGTGAGCCCAGGGCCGAGAGAAGTAGTCACACGATAAAACCGCTCCCCCCGGGCCACAAGGGGGGAGTGGCGAAATGTGCGTGAACAGCTGTGGCCGGCGCGTCCCGGGTCGGGGCGCCCGGACGTACAGTGAGGGGACGGGTGGGGACGCGGCCGCCCCCGATTCCGGCGTGCGGCCGGGGCTGAGTTCCGAGGAGCGTGGTCCGCCGATGCCGGGAGACTCACCCACCACCGTGGCCGTCCTGACCCCCGCCGGAGCCGGGGCCGTCGGCACCGTCGCCGTCACCGGACCGCGGGCGTGGGGGCTGGCGCGCGAGCTGTTCCGCCCGGTCGGGGCGAAGCCGCTCCCCGACGCCCCCGAGCCGCACCAGTTCTGGGTCGGTCGACTCGCCGGCGGGGACGAAGTGGTCCTCGCCGTGCGGGCGGTCGAGCCCGCGGTGCGGCTCGAACTCCACGGGCACGGCGGGCGGCGGGTCGTGCGCTGGGTGGTCGAGCAGTTCACCGCCCGCAGCTGCGTCGAGGTCGGCCGCCCGGTCGACGAGGTGTGGGGGCTCCTCGCCCGCGCCCCGACGCTGCGCACCGCCAACGTCCTCCTCGACCAGGCCCACGGCGCCTTCGACCGGGCCGTGCGTTCGATCCTCGCCCAGCTCGACGCCGGCACCGACCCCCGCCCGGCACTGGCGGAGCTCGCCCGCTACGCCAGCGCCGGGCAGCACCTCGTCGAGCCGTGGCGGGTGGTGGTCGCGGGACCGCCGAACGTCGGCAAAAGTTCGCTCGTCAACGCCCTCGCCGGTTACCAGCGTTCGGTCGTGTCGCCGGTCCCGGGCACGACGCGGGACGTGGTGACCACCACGGTCGCGTTCGACGGCTGGCCGGTCGAGTTGGCCGACACCGCCGGCCTCCGCGACGCCACCGGCTTGGAAGGCGCCGGGGTCGAGCGGGCCAGGGCGCTACTATCTCAGGCCGACCTCGTGACCTGGGTGACCGATGCCTCCGCCGACGAACTGGAGTTCCCGGACGAACACACCGCAGAGGTCATCGGCAGGAAGTCGCTGTACCTACTGAACAAGTCGGACATCGGCCTGGAGCCGCGGAACGACACGCTCCCGGGAATGGTGCCGGTCTCGGCCCTGACGGGCGACGGCATCGCCGGGTTGGTCGCGTGGGTCGCCCACCGCCTCGTCCCCGCCCCGCCCCCGCCCGGGGCCGCCGTCCCGTACTCGCCCGCCCTCGCCGACCGCGTGGCCGGGGCACACGCCGCCCTGGCGTTCGGGCAGGTTGGCGAAGCCGCCCGGCTCCTCCGCGCCTGCCTCGTGCCCGGCTGATACAACGACCGGCATCCCTCCCCGCGGAGTCAGTCATGCAGCTCGGAAAGGTCCGCCGGCCGGCCGGCGAGGTCGGCGTCGTGCTGGTCGAGTCCGGACACGCCTTCGCCCTGGACATGGCCCGCAAGCCGGGCGTGTCCACCCTCGCCGACGTCCTGCACGCCCCGGACCCGGCCAAGCTCGCCCGCGAACTCGTGGACGTGGGGGCCACGTCGGAGTCGGCCGGCGCGCTGACCTACCTCGCCCCCGTCGACCGGCAGGAGGTGTGGGCGGCCGGGGTGACGTACAAGCGCAGCAAGATCGCCCGCGAGGAGGAGAGCCGCGGGGCCGCGCAGTTCTACGACAAGGTCTACTCCGCCCCCCGCCCCGAGCTGTTCCTGAAGGCCACCCCGGCCCGGGTCGTCCACCCCGGCCAGCCGGTCCGCGTCCGGGCCGACAGCACCTGGAGCGTGCCCGAGCCGGAGCTGGCGCTGGTGGTGTCGCCCGACCTGCGGATCGTCGGCTACACGGTCGGCAACGACATGAGCGCCCGCGACATCGAGGGCGAGAACCCGCTGTACCTGCCGCAGGCCAAGATCTACAAGCAGTCGTGCTCCGTCGGCCCGCTGGTGACGCTGGCCGCGAGGATGCCGCTGCTCGCAGACGTGGAGATCAGGCTCGTCATCCGCCGGGCCGGGGCGGTGGCGTTCGAGGGAACAACGACCCTCGCCCAGATGGCCCGCACGCCCGAGGGGCTGGTCGAGTGGCTCGGCAAGGAGAATGCCTTCCCGGACGGCGTCGTGCTGCTCACCGGCACCGGGATCGTCCCGCCGGACGAGTTCACCCTCAAGCCGGGCGACGACGTGGCCATCACGATCGGCGGGATCGGCACCCTGGCCAACCCGGTTGTGTAATGATGAGTGATGAACGATGAACGATGAACGATGAATGGAAGACACCTCACCTGATGAGGTCCGGATCCCCCAATTCATCGTTCATCACTCATCATTACACAATCAGTCCAGGTACGCGAACTCGTTGCTGGCGAACACCATCTGGCACCACGCCGCCCAGGCCCGCGGGCGGCGCTTGGCCGGGTCCGCTTCTACCCCCGCCAGCCCCGTCTCATAGCGGTCCACGAACCCCACCGCCCGGGCCACCTCCTCGGTCGTCGCCGACCGGGCGTAGGCCCGCTCGTAGGCCGCCCGCACCCGCCCGACGTCGTCACCCGGGAGCTTCAACAGGAGATCGGCGAACGCGGCCGACTGCCGGGCCACAAACGGGTTGTTCATCAGGTACAGAGCCTGCGGAGCCACCACGGTCACCGCCCGCTTCCCGGTCGGGACGTGCGGCTCGACGAAGTCGAAGGTCTGGAAGAACTCGAACACGTTGTTGCGGACGACCGGCAGGTACAGGCTGCGGCGGGTGCTGTCGTAGCGGGTTTTGCTCCGCGACTGGTCGTTGGTCACGTACTCGAAGTTCCCGTTAGTCAGCAGCGACCCGCCGGCCGTCCGGTCGAGCGTGCCGGCCGCGGCCAGCATCCCGTCGCGGACCGCCTCGGCCTCCAGCCGGAGGCGGGGGAAGTGCGACAGCAACCGGTTGTCCGGGTCGGCCGTGGCCGCCCGCGGGTCGGCCGGGCGCGACGCCATCTGGTAGGTGTCCGAGAGCATCAGGAGGCGGTGGAGCCGCTTGAGGCTCCAGCCGTCCCGGACGAAACGGTCGGCCAGCCAGTCGAGGAGTTCGGGGTGGCTCGGGCGGTCGCCGAGGGCGCCGAAGTTGTCCGGCGTGCGGACGATCCCCTCCCCGAAGTGGTGCTGCCACACCCGGTTCACCATCACCCGGGCCGTCAGCGGGTTGTCGGCCGACGCCACCCAGCGGGCGAGTTCGAGCCGGCCGCTGGCCTTCGCCGGGATCGCCGTCTGCCGCTCGCCGGCCAGGATGCGGAGGAACCCGCGCGGCGCCACCTCGCCGAGTGTCTGGGTGTTGCCCCGGACGTGGACCTTTACGTCCCCCGGGGCGGCCTCGTCCCGCACGGCCAGGGCGAACTGCGGCGGCGGGGCCAGCTGTTCCAACTCCTGGATCTCGGCCCGCCGCGCCTCGGCCTGGCGGTGGAGCGCCAGCCGTTTGTCCGCCTCCGCCTCCGGCGTCATCCCGAACGTGCGATCCAGGTTTTGCAGCTCCTTTTTGACGATCGCCAGCCGGTCTCGGTAGAGGAGCGTCTCGGGCGACTCCTTCGCCCCGAGCGGCCGCTCGTGGGCCTTGGCCACGGTGGCCAGTGTGGCCATCGTCCGGGTGCTCTTGAAGATGCCGGCCAGGGCGTAGTAGTCGCGGGTCGGCAGGGGGTCGAACTTGTGGTCGTGGCAGCGGGCGCACGCCACCGTCAGCCCGAGGAACGCCTTCCCGGCCACGTCGATCTGCTCGTCCACGATGTCCATCACCATCTTCGCCTTGTCCGGCTCGGCCAGGAGCTTCGGCCCCAGGACGAGGAAGCCGGTGGCGATCAGCCGGTCGTCCAGCAGGGAGGAGGGGGGAGTAAGGAGGGGAGAGGACTGGCCCCCCTCCTCACCCCCCAGCAGATCGCCCGCCAGCTGTTCCTTCACGAACACGTCGTAGGGCTTGTCGGCGTTGAGCGACCGCACGACGTAGTCGCGGTAACGCCAGGCGTTGCCGAAGGCGGTGTTCTCGTCCAGCCCGTTGCTGTCGGCGTAGCGGGCCACGTCGAGCCAGTGCCGCGCCCACCGCTCGCCGTAGGCCGGGGCGGCGAGCAGCCGGTCCACGACCCGGGCGAACGCGCCGTCCGCCTGGTCGGCGAGGAACGCCTCGACTTCGGCCGGGGTGGGGGGGAGGCCGGTGAGGTCGTAGGTGGCCCGGCGGATCAGGGCGCGGCGGTCGGCCGGGGGGGCGGGGGTGAGCCCGGCGGCGGCGAGCTTGGCCCGGACGAAGGCGTCGATCGGGTTGCGGGCAGGCGACTCGACGACCGGAACGGCCGGCCGGCGGACGGGCTGGAACGCCCAGAACTGCTTCTGCTCGTCGGTGAACCCGCCGCCCGGCCGCGGCTCCGCGGCCGCCGGCCCGACGCCGGCCGCGGGCCACACCGCCCCGTCCTTCACCCACTTCTCGACCGCCGCGATCTGGTCCGGGCGGAGCTTCCCCTTCGGGGGCATCTTCAGGTCGCCGTCGGACCGCACCGCCTGGACGAGGAGACTCTTGCCCGGGTCGCCGGGGACGACCGCCGGGCCGCTCTCGCCGCCGGCGGCGAGTTCGGCGCGGGTGGTGAGTTTGAGCCCGCCCTTGGCCTTGCTGTTCTGGCCGTGGCACGAGGCGCAGTGCTCCAGCAGGAGCGGCCGGACGTGCTTCTCGAAGTGCTCGGCGGCGGTGGGCTGGGCGGCGGCCGGGGCGGGGGCGAGGAGGGCGAACAGCGGGACGGCGAACGCGCGGCGGAACGGGCCGGGCATGAGCGGAAGACCTCGGGGGCGGGTCGACGGGCGGCGGGGGAGGCGGAATGAATTCTAACCCGCGTCCGCCCGACCGCCAAACCCAAACCCCGGCCCGGGCGCTCTGCACAACCTGGAGGGTTTCAGCCCGCGCCAGGTTCCGTCGTGGCAAACTTTTCCGTTTACTCCGCGCACGCGGGTGGCCGATACAACCGGCAGACCCTGCCGCGCGGCGCGCGGCGTACCGTCACATGAGGTCGCCATGTCCACACCCGCCGCCCGCGCCCGGCTCGGCCTGACCCGACTCGACGACCGCACCGTCCCGAGCACGGTGTCCGCCACCACCACCGCCCGCCCGCTCGACTTCACCGCCGACGGCACGCTCACCACTACCGACACGGACGCCACCGGGACCGTCACAGCCACCAGCACCGTCGCCCTCGCCGGCCGGCTCGACTACTCGACGGCCGCCGCCGGCTCGACCGGGGCGGTCGCGGTGGCCGGCACCGGGAGCGGGTCCAACTCGGCCCCGAAGGCGGACGCCGTCACGCCGGCCAGTTTCGCCCAGGTCGTGCAGGGGCAGTTCGCGTTCGAGGACGGCGGCGGGGCGGTGACCACCTCGGCCGCCTTCGACGGCACCAACGTTTGGTTCGTCCCGGGCGGAGGCACCGGGAGCCGGGCGTTCGTGCCGCTCGACGGGACCGGCACGTTCGACGTGTCGGACTACACGCTGGCGGTCGAGTTCTCCGGCGGGTCCGGGGTGGAAGGCACCCACACCGGCACCCTGACCGTCACCCTGGCTGACACCACGGCCGCGGCCACCGACCTGGCGTTCGCCACGGGCGCCACCGCCAGTCGGGGGGCCAACGGCTCGGTCGGCCTCGACTTCGGCGTGGCGGTGACCGGCAAGCTGATGACCGCGGCCTCGCACACGGCCGCCGCCACCCGCGTGACCGCCGTCTGGGGCGACGGGGCCGGGCGGACCCAGACCGCCGACCTCGACGTGCCCGTGTACTGGAACACCGGCCAGATCGCCGTGACGGCCCGCGACCTCACCCCGCCCGCCTGGGCCAAGACCCTGACCGTCTCCCTCGACGGCGCCGGGACGGTGGCCGAGGCGGACGAGACGAACAACACCTGGACCGTCACCCTCGCCGACCTCCCGGCCCCCCCGCCGACCTCGCCTCCCCCGACCTCCCCGCCCGTGGACGACGGCGACGACGACACCCCGCCCCCGTCGCCGCCCCCGCCCCCGCCGCCCCCGGCCGTGCCGCCGGGCCGGCCGGCCGGGTACAGCGTCTCGCCGGGGGACAACCCGCAGGTCGAGTGGCGGGACGTGTCCGGGAAGGTCATCCGCACCGCCGCCGCGTTCGACGGGTTCGACGGCGAGGTGATGGTGGGCACCGGCGACGTGAACGGCGACGGCGTGCTGGACGTGGCCCTCGGGGCCGGGGACGGCGGCGCCCCGCGAGTGCGGGTGCTGGACGGCGCGACCGGTGCCGAGCTGGTCAACGTCTTCGCCTTCGAGCCCGAGTTCCGCGGCGGGGTGAGCGTGGCCGTGGCCGACCTGGACGGCGACGGCCGGGCCGAAGTGGTTGTCGGGGCCGGGGCCGGCGGCGGGCCGATCGTCCGCGTCCTCGACGGGGCCAGCGGGGCGTTGAAGTATGAGTACTTCGCCTTCGAGGCGGAGAGCCGGGGCGGGGTGTCGGTGGCGGCGGCCGACCTGGACAACGACGGCAAGGCCGAAGTGCTCGCCGCGCCCGGGATCGGCAGCGGGCCGATCGTCGCGGTGTTCGACGGCACCACCGGGGCCGAACTCACCCGGGTGTTCGCCGCCCCGGAGGACGACCGCGGGGGCGTGCGGCTCTCGACCTCCAAGACCAGCGCCGGGGTACTCGTGGTGTCGGCCGAGTCGCAACTCGGCGGGTCGCTCCAGCGGTTCCGCGAACAGCTGGCGGCCGGCGAGCCCCTCCTGGTGGGCCTGTACGACCCGCTGCTCCCGACCACCCTGTACGGACAGTAGACGGACGCCTGACCGACTCCCGGCTCGGAGAAACCGCCCGCCCGGCCGACCTCGCCACCCTCGTGGGTCGCGGGCCGGCCGGGCGGTCCGCGCTTTCCGCCCCCGGCCGGCACCTTTCGCGTAATGCCCGCCCCGCCCGCGACGACTGTGGGGTAGACCGCCCCCGCCGCACGGCCCACCGATGACCGACTGGCCCGCCGTCGTCCGCGAGTACGGCCCGCTGGTGTGGCGGACCGCCTACCGGCTCGTCGGCAACGACGCCGACGCCGCCGACTGCTTCCAGCAGACGTTCCTCGCCGCCGTCGGGCTGGCCGCGGCCGGGCCGGTGCGGCACTGGGGCGGCGCCCTGCGTCAGCTGGCAACGGCCCGCGGGCTGGACGTCCTCCGCGCCCGCCACCGCGCCGCCCGCGCCGGCGGGTTGACCGCCGACCCGCCCGACCCCCGCCCCGCCGACCCGCCCGACGGGGCTGCGGCCGGGGAACTCGCCGCGTGCCTGCGGGCCGCGCTGGCGACGCTCGACCCGCTCCCCGCCCAGGTGTTCTGCCTGGTCGCCCTGGACGGGCTGACGAACACCGAGGCCGCCGCCCAGCTGGGGGTCACTGCCAACCACGCCGGGGTGCTGCTCCACCGCGCCCGGGCGGCGCTGCGCGAGCGCCTCCGGGCCTTCGACCCCGCCGGGGAACCGCCATGACCGACCCGCTCGACCGGGCCGCGGCCGCCCTCCGCGCCGCGCCCACGCCCCCCGGCCCGCCGCCCGCCCTCGCCGCCGCGACCGTCGCGGCCCTGGCGGCGGCCGAACCCGCCACCCTCCGCAGGAGACGCCGCATGAGACTCGTCCGCGCCCTGGGCGCCACGGCCGCGCTGGCCGCCGCCGTCGCCGTCGCCGTCGTACTCGGCACCGGCTCCCCCGTGTCCGCCCTCGACGCCGCAGTCGCCAAGGCGAAGAACGCCAAGTCGGTGAAGTTCGTGACGACCACGACCGTCCACCACCCGGACTTCGAGCCGGAGGTCACGACGACCTACTACCAGGGGGCGAAGATGCGCGTCGAGGAGGCGGGCCACGTCCGCGTCGCCGACTACGCGGCGAACCGGGCGATCTTCCTCCACCCCGACTGGAAGTACGCCTGGCGGCCGGCGAACATGAAGAAGTTCGACCCGCCGCTCGACCACTTCAACAAGTTCGTCAACTCCCGCGGCCGGAAGGAGGGGGCCGACGACGTGGGCGGGGTGAAGGCCGACCGCTACCGAATCACCCTCGACCGCAAGGACGACCCGGCGGACTACCGCGTGTGGGTGGACCCGCGGACCGGCTGGCCGGTGAAGGTCGAGTCCCGCGGCAAGGTGGACATGACGGGCCTCGACCCGAAGGCTCCGCCGGCCGACTACACGGCCGTCGACGACCGCTTCGAGTGGGACGTGCCGCTGGACGAGAAGCTGTTCAGCCTTGAGGTGCCGCCGGGGTGGGAACTCGGCGACGGCCCGCGGCAGCACCGGCCGGACAAGAAGGATTGACCCCGCCCCGGAAGATTCCCCGGAATCCCCTGGCCCCGGCCGCCCGGCCCGGTTACCGTCAACACTTGACCCGCGGGACTGCCCCGCGGGCCGACGATCGAACCCGACTGCTTCTCCCGTCCCGCCACCTCTTGGTGCCGACCCGGTTCCTCCCGGCGCCGCCCCCAGGAACGCTCGACCGGCGTCGCCGCCGCGGCCGGGAACCCGGCCGGTTCGCACGTCCCCCCGGTCCCGGGGGAGCGATTCCGCGTTCGGAGCGGCCGGGCCCGGCCGCCGGAGCTGACATGGCGAAGCGACTCTACGTCGGGAACCTGGGCTGGGGCGTGACGGACGACCAACTCCGCGAGCTGTTCGGGGCGCACGGGACGGTGCAACTCGCGCAGGTGATGATGGACCGGGACACCGGCCGGTCGAAGGGATTCGGGTTCGTCGAGATGACGACCGACCAGGAGGCTCAGGCGGCCATCTCCGCGATGAACGGGCAGGTGGTGGACGGCCGCCCGCTGACCGTGAACGAAGCCCGGCCCCGCGAGGACCGGGGCGGCGGGGGCGGCGGCGGGCGTGGGGGGTACGGCGGTGGTGGTGGTGGCGGTGGTGGTGGCCGGCGGTATTAACCCCGCCCGGTCACCCGCACCGCCGCAGCTGCGGCGGGAGGAGGCTCCCGTGAGTCGCAAGGCTACCCCCGACCGGCTTCCACCCGGCGACGTGACACGCTACCTGGTAGTCGACCGCCGGTTCCCGACGCCGATCACCGTCATCCTCGACCTCGACCCGTCCGCCGAACCGGGGTTCCCCGGGTTCGCGATCCGGACGATCACCCTCGAACCGGGCGTCTCAAACCCCGAGGTGTCGGCCCGGGACGCGATCGGCCGCGACCCGGCCCGGCTCGACCGGTTCCGGGCGTTCGCGACGGACCGGGCGGTCGCCCGGGCCGGGTTCATCCTGATCGAGCCGAGGTACGTCGGGCCGAGTTGGCCGTCCTACGTCCTGGCCTTCCGCCCCGAGGGGGATCGGCCGGGGAAGCGGTCGCGGGTCAGTACCGCCTGACGAGCGGCGGGGCCGACCCGGTCAGGTTCCCGTCGGCGTCGGTGGTCACGAAGAAGCTGTGGGCGATCCGGGCCGTGGTCGGGTCGGCCCCGGCGATCACGTTGACCCGGTGGCCGCCCGCCGTCACCCGGCGGGCGGTCACCCGGAGGAAGTCGTCCGGCCGGCCCAGGGCGGACATCACCGCCCGGCAGACGGCGTGTGCCTCCCGGGCTGATTCCAGGTCGAGTAGGGTCTGGAGTTGCTTCGACACGGTCGCTCCGAATCCGGGCGGGCGGGGTCAGTCGAGGTAGTCGAGGAGGTCGTAGCGGGGGAGGGTGATGACGATGTCAACCCCCCGGCCGGGTCGCGGGACCGTCGTGAGGGTTCCCCCAGACTGCTCAACCAGTAGGCGGACCACCGCGAGCCCGGCCCCCAGTCCCGACAGGCGACCCGGGGGCCGGTAGAACAGGTCGAGGGCGCGCCCCCCGCCGGCCGGCGGGCCGAACCCGTTGTCCGACAACCGCAATTCGTACTCGCCCGACGTGGCCCGCAGCCCGAGCGACACCCACGGCCCCGCGGCGTCCGGGTCGCGGTAGCGGAGGGCGTCGGCGAACAGATTCCCCAGGATGTGCCGGAGGCGGGCCGGGAACCAGTCGACGTGGTCCGGCGCCAGCTCGAGGCAGAGTTCGACCCCGGCGGCCCCGGCCAGCCGTTGCTGCCACCGAAATACCTGCTCGGCCACCGGGCGGACGGCGATCGCCACCACCTGGTCGTGGGCCGGGTGGTAGCCGGGCGGGTCGTGCAGGTCGCGGACCACCTCGACCAGCCCGCGGGCGGTGGCCTCGACCTCGCCCAGGGTCGGGAGTGGGGCTCCGGCCGCCGGGTCCGTACACAGTTGGAGGATGCGGGTGAGGGTGGTGGTCGCCTGTCGCTCCAGGAACCGGCTCTGGCGGCGGAGCCGGTCCACCTCCAGTTCCAGGTCCGCGACGTAGGCGAGTAGCCGGTCGGTGGTGGGGGCGGGCGAGTTTGTTCCGGCCTCCGACATCGGCAGCCCTCCTGGTGACGGGTGCGGGGCAGGCGGGCCGGTCACGGCCCCCAGTGGCCGGCGGCCGAGCCCGCCGCCTCGACGGCGACGACCTCCACCTCCAGCTGGACCGCCTGCCCGCAGCGGGGGTGGTTGGCGTCCACCACCACCACCCGGCCGCGGACCTCGACCACCTTGACCACCCGGGCCCGCCCGCCGCCCAGCCGCATCCGCGCCCGGCCGCCGGGGGCGAGGGCGGCGTCGGCCGCGAACCGGTTCCGGGACACGGACCGGACGCGGGCCGGGTCGGTCGGCCCGAACGCCCGGTCGGCGGGGATGGCGAACCGGGGCGCGTCCCCGGCCGTCAGCCCGATCAGTTCCTCCCCCAGCCAGGGGAGCCGCGGGTGGCGGGTGCCGACGGTCACCTCCAGTGGCGCGCCGTCGCCGTCCCGGGAGGACCGAACGGCCCCGTCCGCGTACCGCTTCACGTAATGAACCCGGATGTGGTCGCCGACCTGACTCGTCCTCATGGCACCGTGACTCCGGAGGGGGTGGTTGGTGGTAAGGGGCGGTGACGCGCGCCGGGCGGTCACCGGGTGTTGCGGGGCGGGCGGGCGCCGGGCTTCGCCTTGATGCCGGCCTGGCGGATGGCCCGCTGCCGCCGGGCCTCCTTCCGCCGCCGCTCGTCGCACGGCTTCTCGTAGTACTCGTGGGCCCGGAGTTCCTTCTTCGTGCCGCTCCGCTCGACCAACTTCTTGAGCCGCCGGAGGGCCGACCCGATCGGCTCCCGGTCGTGAACCCGCATGCGCAGTCCCATCGCGGCTCCGGTCAGATAGGTGGTTCGAACGGGACGGGTAGAACGACGGGCGGGGGGTTGTAGGGGTCTTTGACGAGGAGGACGAAGTACGTCCCGGTCTTCCGCTCGCGGCACTCGGCCAGTCGGGCGTCGGCCCCGACCCGGTCGCGGTACTCGAACACCGCGACGCGTTTCATCGCGCCGTCGCACACGGCCCACCGGGCGACCATGCGCGGGGCGGCCTTGACCGTCTTCTTCCGCACCCGGGGCTTGGCGGGCGCCTTGGGCGGCTTGACTGCGGCGGCCTTGCGGGCCCGGGGCTTCCGGGCCGGTGGTGGGGACTCGGCCGCGTCGTCGTCGGCCTCGGGTTCGGCCTTCTCGGCCTGGTCGTACTCGTCGCGCAGCGTGCGGCGGCTCAGGACTCGCCCGGCCATAATGGGACTCGTGCTCGGGGGCGGCGCGGCCCCGCCGGGGGTTGGCCCGGTGGGCGGACGTGACGGCGCTCGCGGGGTTTGGTCACCCGCTCCGCACGCGAGATGTCGGCCACGTCCAGGAGCTGGTGCAGGTGGAGGTGGGGGGCACCAGGAATGAAGAGCACTTTAAGTGATAATATCAGATGGTGGTCGGAAACCTAGAGCAAAAGTTAAAGTAACGCCCGGCGGCACGGGGTTGCGTTCGCGCCGGACGGGTTGACCTATTGGCCGGCTAGCCGGTGAAGGACGGCTCCACTTCGACAGACCAGCGATAACCCGCCGTCCACGCCCGGCCTGCGTCAGCTTCCAACAGGAAGTGACTCGGCGGCCGGAATGGTCGCCCGTCCCCCACCGCCTCACAGCTTCCCTTCGAGCCCCAGCTGGTGGAAGTAGTGGGTCACCTGGTCCTGGTTCTCCAGCAGCCAGTCGATACTCGGCTCGTTCCGCATGGCCTTGCGGATCACCTTGGCCGTCGCCTCCCGGTTCACCTGGAAGAGGGCGGCGTGGTCCACCTCCCCCTCCGGGACGTCCAGCACCGCCGGGTCGAGCCAGACGGAGTAGATGATCCCCAGGTCGTTGGCCTTCTCCTTCGGGATGTCCCCCGCCCGGACGGCGTCGAGGACGCCGTGGGCGATCCCGGCCTGGACGGTCCCCATCAGGATGCCGGTGTAGCGGGCGTCCTTCACGGTCACCTTGCTCACCATCAGCGTGGCCGGGCGGACCTGCACGTCCGAGTTGAGGATGGCGAACACCCGGGTGTGCCCCTTCACCTGGTCACCGACCAGGTTGGCCAGCGCGGCGCCGACCGGGCCGTCCAGCTCGCCGATCACCACCTCGGGCTCGGCGCAGAGGTAGTCCTTGTCGCCTTCCACCAGGGCTTCCCCGGTCCGCATCACGATCCGCTCGGGCATCGGCGTGTCCTCCGGGCGCGGCCGGCGCGGCCGCACTCCGGGGTCAACTTACGGACCCGCCGCCGGCCCGGGCGGGGGCGCGTGGCGCGGGCGGGGCCGCGGCGGTCGCCCGCCGTTCGACCCGCGGGCGCCCGGGCCGGACGGCCGCCTGGTATGCTTCGTCGGGCGTGTGGTGTACCCTGACCACGAGCCCCCCGGCAGGCCACCCGAGGCGCCTTCATGAACCCCGCACCCGCGTTCGCCGGCACCGCCGGGTCGAAGGACACCCACTCCCGCCCGACCGGGCGGTTCCCGACTGACGTCCTCGACACCCGCTCCTCCGGTGAGACGGGCGGTGACGGCGCGCGCGGGGGAAGGCGGTCCACCACCTCCCGGGGGGCGCCCCCCGCCGCCGCCGCGCCCCGCCGCGGGTTCACGCTCATTGAACTGCTGGTGGTGATTGTCATCATCGCGGTGCTGATCGGCCTGCTCCTGCCCGCCGTCCAGAAGGTCCGCGCCGCCGCCAACCGCACGCGCGACGCCAACTCCCTCAAGCAGCTCGGCCTCGCGGCCCAGAACTACGCCGCGGCCCACGGCGTCCTCCCCCCGGCCCGGACGTGGGAGAACGGCAACGTCCGCTGGTGGTTCGCCCTGTGCCGGCCCGACGGCGCCCAGATCGACTTCACCCGCGGCCACCTGATGCCGTTCGTCGAGAACAACCAGCAGATGTTCCGCGCCCCGGCCAGGGCGCCCGGGAACGTGTTCCTCACCTTCGACGCCGGCACCGGCGGGTACGGGTACAACTACCGCGCCCTCGCCCCCCTCACCCCCAGCCCGCCCGCCGACGGCCTCTGGCCCGCCACCCCCGAGGCGTGGGTGCCCGTCCGGGTCGAGCACGTCGCTAGCACGTCGCAGACCGTCTGCTTCGCCAACGCCGCCGGCACCACCCCCGACCCCCGCCCGACCGGCCAGCCCAGCGCCATCGAGGTGGCCGTGATGGAGCCCCCGAGCCGGCGGTTCCCGACCGTCCACTTCCGGCTGGACTACAAGACCGCCAACGTGGTGTTCGTGGACGGCCACGTCGAGGCCCGCACCGACCGCACCCGCAACCCGTCCGCCGACCCGGCCGCCCTCCAGGCCGTCCGCGACAAGGAGAACATCTACGACCTCGGCACCGACGACACCCTCTGGGACCGGGACTGAGCCCCGGCCCGTCCGCCGCCCGCCGGGCGGGGCGACCGTGATTCGATAGACCGGGCAACGCCCCGGGCGGACGACGGGTCAGCTGGGGTCGGTATGAACGGGCGGAGGGGTGGGGGGGGGGGCCGGCGGCGGCGCCCCCCCCCCCCCCCATAAAGCGGTAGGGGGGTTGGTATTGCCGGGGGGCGGGGGGGGCCCCCCCCCGCCCCCCCCCCCCACCCCTCCGCCCGTTTCTTCAGAAGGTCAGGCCGAGGTGGAGGCCCGTTCCCAGTCGTCGAGGTACATGCGGACGCGGCCCATGTCGGGCTCGCCGTCGAGGGCGATCACGTCCCCGGCCCGGTCGCTGGAGAGGGTGCCGCGGAGACCCTTGCGGTTCAAGTACGTCAACAGCGGAACGCCGAACGGTGACGGCACCCGCACCTCTTCGCGGTCACGATTCAGAACAGGGTGTACGATCGCGGTCATTGAAGAACCCCCGGGTCTGGAGATGGACGGTCGGGTTCGATCAATCGATGTGAGCTGACCCGTATCTCATCGCGCGGGCAGCCGCGCGCCAAGTGAGAATCCTGCGATCGCAGCTCCGAATCGGTTAGTTTTTCCCGGCCGCGTCGTCGCCGATCCCGTCGCATCAGTCACAGGTTCCAACCCAGTGGCGGTTTGCGCCCCGAGTGCTTCGCTACCTGGGGACGGCGGTCGAAACTCGAAATCCGCCTCGATGGAGTGGGCCGGACCCACGCCGTTCAGTGAGGCGGTCCGACGCGAGGGGCGTCGCGGTCGATTCCGTCGGAGCGCTCCGGCCGGTCTAACCGCCACTCAGGCGAAGCGAGTGAGGAGGACGAGCGAGCCGACGGCCATGCCGATCCCGGCTACCTCGTAGTAGCTCAGGGACTCGCCGAACAGCCCCACGCCGATCGCGGTCAGGAGGAGCACCATCGAGACGGAGTAGACGACGCTGATGGTGGCGAGCTTGAGGTGCCGCATCACGAACACCCAGCCGAACGCGGTCGAGGCGTAGAGGGCGAAGCCGAGGTAGAACCACCCCGACCGGAGGGGCTGGTCGCGCCCGCTGGCGAGTTTGAGGAAGTAATCCCCCACCACGCCGACCACGCTGAAGGCGACCGTCACCACCACCGCGAACGGCTGCTTGTCCACGTTCGGCTCGCTTTCCCGGCGGACGGGCACATTGGGCCTACGAACGGCTCACCGCTCACCGCTTCAGCGCTTCCTTGAACAGGCCCGTCAGACTGCCGCGGTTCGGGCGCGGCTCGGCCGGGGCCGTCACGACCGGCATCGAAGCAGGGGCGGCGGTCCGCGGCAGCGTGTGAACCCACGACGGCCGGGCCGTCACCCGGTCGGCCGTCACCCGGTCGACCACCTCCCCGATCGACGGCAACTCGCCCGCCGCCGGGAAGATCACGTCGCGGGCGGTCCGCGGGCCGGACAGCTGGGCCAGCCCGGTCGGGGTGAGGTGGAGCCCTCGGGCCAGCGCGCGTGCGGCCTTCTCGCGCACCACGGCGGCCGGTTCCATCGCACCGGGGGCGAAGTAGCTGGTCAGCAGGATGGTGGTGTTGGCGTCGGCCGTCGGGCCGAGTGGGGTGAGCGACTCGTACAGGGCGGCCTTGGCCGCGGCCGGGGGCTCGGGGGCGGGCTCGGGCTCGCCCTCCTGGCAGGACCGCAGGCAGCGCTCCAGCGCCACGAACGCGAACGCCCTCACCCGCTCCGACCGCTCGCCGGGGAGCTTGTCCTCGCTCGTCCCGTTCACGGTCGTGGTCAGAGCCTTGAGGATCTTCGGGGTGCAGCAGCAGCCGGTCGCCAGAGCCTTAGCCGCGGCCAGCCGGACGCACTCATTCTTCTCGGCGCGGAGCCCGGTCACCAGCCCGGCCTCGGCCTCCGGGTAGTAGCGGCAGTCGACGGTGGCGAGGAACTCGATGGCCTCGATCTTGGCCTTCGTCTGGGCCTCCTCCTCCTTGATCCGGGCGGCCGCCCCCTGCGGGCTGGTGGGGGGCTTCTTCAGGTCGGCCGGGTTGGCGGCCAGCGGCCCGGGGCAGACCGGGCCGAGCAGCCCGCCGCTCACGGCACCGACCGGGAGGAGCATGTTGTTGACGAACTGCCCGATGCTGGAGCTACAGAACTTGGCCCGGCAGATGGCGGAGTTCTGCTGGTGCTGGAGCTTCTGCTCCGGCGTCATCATGAAGAACGACCAGATGTTGCGGGGCGGGGCCGCGGCCGGCGCGGCGGCTGCTCCCGCGGCTCCCCCGACCCCGGTCGCGGCAGCGGCCCCGGGGAGGGCGGGGGCTGCGACGGGCGGGGCCGCTCCGGGGAGAGCGGGGATTTGGGCGGAAGCACTGCTGCCGGTCGTCAGCAGCCCGATGCCGACCAGGGTTCGTGCCCAGCGCATCCACACCCCTCCGTCCGGGACGATCCGACATCGGAAGGGATCGGCATCCGAGATTGCCGGAATTGACGAATTGGCGGAATGTACGGGCGGTGCCCCCATCGGGCCGCTCTCGTTCCAGACAGCCCGGGCGCGACCGGCGCACTGGTGCGTCCGATCCCGGGCCGTCAGCTGTACTGGCGGATGAAGTAGAACGCCGACAGGCCGAACCCGATCACGATCACCGCGTACCGCACCGCCGCTGCTGGCAGCCGGCGGGCCACCCGCGCGCCCGTGTAACCGCCCAGCACCGCCGCCACCACCATCGGGGCCGCCAGCTCCCAGTTCACCAGCCCGTCCCGGACGAACACCACCACCGTCGCCCCGTTGATCGCCGCCGCCAGGAACGTCTTCACCGCGTTCATCCGGTGGATGTCGCCCACCCCCATGAACCCCAACGTCGTCAGCATCAGGATGCCGATCCCCGCCCCGAAGTAGCCGCCGTACACCGCGATCAGGAACTGGCACCCGACCAGCACCAGCTGGCCGCGCGGGCCGGGCTCGTGGTCCGGCTTGTGGGCCTTCAGCCACCGCGCCACCGGCGCCTGCACCACGAACAGCAGCGCCGCCGTCAGGATCAGCCAGGGGACGAGCACGGCGAACGCCATCTCGTCCCGCCCCACCAGCCAGGCTCCGATCGCCCCACCGGCCATGCTGGGGACCAGCATCCGCAGCAGGAACCGTCGGCTCGGGGCCAGCTCCGCCCGGTAGCCGATCGACCCCGCGATCGAGCCGGGGAAGAGGGCGACGGTGCTGGTCGCGTTCGCCACCGCCGGGACCACCACCGAGGTGAGGGCCGGGAAGGTGAGGAGCGTGCCGCCGCCGGCGATCGAGTTCAGCGTCCCGGCCAGGAAGGCCGCGCCGGCCAGGATGGCGTAGGTCCAGCCGTCGTTCATCGGGTCATGATACCGGCCGGGCGGTTGGTGCTGACACCCGCCCGGCCGGGAGGGTAGGATCGCCCGCCCCTACGGAGGCCGTTCGATGGCCCGGAAGCCGCGCCGCCCCCTCCTCGACCGCGCCGTCTACGTGGCGGCCCGGCTGGCGGTCGGCGTCGTCCACGCCCTGCCGCCATACCTCGCCCTGAAGCTGGCCGACGCCGTCGGCTGGCTGGCCTACCGGGTGGACCGGCGGCACCGGGCGGTCGCCGCCGAGAACATCGGCCACGCCTTCCCGCGGATGCCCCCGGCCGCGGTGGACGGCCTGGTGCGGGCCACCTACCGGCACTTCGCCCGGGTGGCGGTCGAGATGGTGCTGCTGCCGCGGAAGATGCACGTCACGTCGTGGCGGCGGTACGTGGACCTGTACCCGTGGGCGCCGGGGCTCGCGGCGGTGCTCTCGCCGCGGCCGGCGCTGGTGGTGACCGCCCACTTCGGCAACTGGGAGCTGGCCGGGTGGATGATCGGCCTCACCGGGTTGAAGACCCACGCCATCGCCCGGGTGCTCGACAACCCCTACCTGGAGCGATTCCTGAAGCGCCTCCGGCAGGGCACCGGGCAGACGGTCATCGCCAAGAAGGACGACTTCGACCGCCTCACGGACGCACTCGCCGCCGGCGCGAAGGTGGCGACCCTGGCCGACCAGGACGCCGGCCCGCGGGGGCTGTTCGTGGACTTCTTCGGCCGGCCGGCCAGCACCCACAAGGCGGTCGCCCTGATGGCCCTGGAGTTCGACGCGCCGCTGGTCGTGATCGGCGTGCCGCGGGTGCCGCCCCCGGCGAACACCCCGGGCGGGGGGAGCCTCCTGTACTACGCCGTCGTGACCGAGGAGGTGATCGACCCGCGCGACTACGCCGGCCGGCCGGACGCGGTGCGGGCCATCACCGAGCGGTACACGGGCGCGCTCGAACGGTTGATCCGCCGGCACCCCGAACAGTATTTCTGGCTCCACCGCCGCTGGAAGTCGCAGCCCGCCGCCAGGAAGGCCCGCGCCGCGGCCTGAAAGCTTGTCCCGGGGGTGACGTCACGGGCGGAGGCCGCGCCGTGTCGCACCTGCGAATCCCGCCGACGCCGCCCGGGGCGTTGCCCCGGGCTATGGAATCTCAGCCCGTTGGGCTGAAGAGTGGCCGCTGGTTTTCAGGCCAGCGGCCTGGGATTCGATAGCCCGGGGCAACGCCCCGGGCGGCGAACGCGCGGCTCGGTTGACATGTTCCCCCCGGTGTCGCATCGCTCTCGGGGCGTTGCCCGCGGGCGGCGAGGGCTCGCGCCGCCTGACCCGTTGACGCCACCCCGCCGGCCGCTTACCTTCGGGCTTCCCCCACCGGCCCGGAGCCCCTCCCGATGATGACCCGTCGTGACGCCCTCGCCCTGTCCCTCGCCGGCGTCGCGCCGGCCGCCCTCCGCCCCTCCCTCGCCCTCGCCCAGGACGCCGCCGCCGACCCCACCCGCGTCTTCGGCCCCGACCGGCCCGCCAGCGACCCCCGCCTCGGCGCGCCCAAGACGCTCAACGGCTACTTCCCCTTTACCGTCCCCAAGACCCGCGAGGAGTGGGCCGCCCGGCGGGCCGCCGTCCGCGAGCAAGTGCTGGTCGCCAACGGGTTGTGGCCGCTCCCCGAGAAGACGCCGCTGAACGCGGTGGTCCACGGCAAGATCGAGCGGGACGGGTACACGGTCGAGAAGGTGTTCTTCGCCAGCACGCCCGGCCACTACGTGTGCGGGAACCTGTACCGGCCGGCCGGCAAGGCGGGCGCCCGGTCGCCGGGGGTGCTGTTCGCCCACGGCCACTGGGCCAACGGCCGCCTGCACGATGCGGGCGAGCAGGCCGCAGCTGCCAGCGTGAAGGCCGGCGGCGAGCCCGACCCCGACCGCGGCCGGTTCTTCCTCCAGGCTCTCCCGGCCACGCTGGCCCGGCTCGGGTTCGTCGTCTTCCACTACGACATGGTCGGCGTGGCCGACAGCACCGCCCTGCCGCACGGCGGCGGCTTCTCGGACGCCGCCGCCGAACTGCGGCTCCAGTCGGCGATGGGGCTACAGACGTGGAACAGCGTCCGCGCCCTCGACTTCCTCGCCGGCCTCCCGGACGTGGACGCCGCCCGGATCGGCATGACCGGGGCGAGCGGCGGCGGCACGCAGACGTTCATCCTGGCCGCCATCGACGACCGCCTCGCCGCGGCCTTCCCGGCGGTGATGGTCAGCACCGGGATGCAGGGCGGGTGCGTGTGCGAGAACTGCTCGTACCTGCGAGTCGGCACCGGGAACGTCGAGCTGGCCGCGCTGTTCGCCCCGAAGCCGCTCGGGCTGAGCGGCGCCGACGACTGGACCAAGGAGATCGCCACCAAGGGCGCCCCCGAACTGCGGGCGCTGTACGCGCTGCTCGGGCAGCCCGACCACTTCACGTCGCGGGCCTGGCTGGAGTACGGGCACCAGTACAACGTCCACGCCCGGCAGATGATGTACGCCTGGTTCCGCCGCCACCTCCAGGGGCGGCCGGAGGCCGAGGCCGCGACCGCCGAGCCGCCGTTCCGACCGGTCCCGCCGCGCGAGCTGCGCGTCTTCGACGCCACCCACCCCCGCCCGGCCGACGAACTCGACGCCCCCCGCCTCCGGGCCGCGCTGGCGAAGTCTTCGGACGAGCAGGTCGGCCGCCTCACGCCGACGGACGCCGCCTCGCTCGCCGAGTTCCGCCGGGTGGCGGGCACCGCCTTCCGGGTGGTGCTCGGCGGCGGGCTGCCGGCCGCCGCGGCCGTCCGGGCCGGCCCGTTCGAGACGAAGGTGGACGGCGCGGTCCTCCACCGGGCCGTCATCGGCCGGGTCGGGGGACGGGACGCCGTGCCGGCCGTGGGGATGCTCAGCCCGGCGTTCAAGGGGGAGACGGTCGTCGTCTGGGCGCACCCGAGCGGCAAGGCCAGCCTCGTGGCCGGTGGCCGGCCGGCGGCCGCCGCGCAACCACTCCTCGACGCCGGGTTCGGCGTTATCGCCCCGGACGTCCTCGGCGTGGGCGAGCAGGTGCCGCCGAAGCCGGTGCCGGTGGACGCGCGGTACGCGGGCTACACCTTCGGGTACAACCTGCCCCGGCTGGCCGAGCAGGTGCAGGATCTGCTCACCGCGGTGGCGTTCGCCCGGTCGGTGCTCCGGGCGCGGCGGGTGCTGCTCGTCGGCTGGGGGGCGATGGGGCCGGCCGCCGTCCTGGCCCGCTCGGTGGCCGGGGACGCGGTCGCCCGCACGGCCGCCGACCTGAACGGCTTCCGGTTCGACGGGGTGGCCCGGACCGACGACCCGATGATGCTCCCGGGGGCGGTGAAGTACGGCGGCCTGGGCGCCGCGCTGGCTCTGTGCGCCCCGGCGGAGGTGTTCGCCTTCAACCACAGCGGCACCGGTATCGGCCGACTCGCCGAGGCCGCCTACACCGCCGCCGGGGGGAAGGAGAAGCTCACCCGCGCCGGCGAGGCCCAGCCCGACGCGGCAGTCGTCCGCTGGCTGCTGCGCTGACCGACGGCTCGGGGCTTGGCAGCCCCGGAGGGGCGACGCTCCATAGCCCAGGGCTCCCGCCCTGGGCGGCCTCGGCGGACCTCCGGGATGTGATGCGGTCCGACCACCGCCAAGGTCGTTACGGTCCGTTCGCATCGCCCCGGACCGTGTAGGCCGCCCAGAGCTCCCACCCTGGGCTACACAACAACACCCCCCGGGCTGCCAAGCCCCGAGCGAGACCCTGCACTTCCGCGTCCGCTCCATTCCACCGGCGGGCACCGCTTTTCCGCCCGCATCTGAACTCCGTTCGTCCCCCGCGCGAAATCCGGCCGGGTCCGGTGGCGTGGCCGGAAAAAAATGCTAGCCTCGGTCAGTCGGCCCCCCTGCCCGGCGACCCGAGCCGCTCATGCGCCCGCCCCGTGTCCCCCCGCGCCCGCTCCCGCCGCCCCGCGGCCGGGTGGTGTTGGTGCTGGAGGAACTCGAAGGCCGCGAGGTGCTGTCCCCGGTCGTCACCGCCCCGTTCTTCCCCGCGCCGCCCATGACCCCCGAAGGGGTGTCGATCGCCTTCGCCGGCGGGACGATGAGTGGCGGCAGCTCGTTCGCCGCGTTCGACGTCGCCGACGTCGGCCAGCCCTACACCGCGGACCTGGTCGTCACCCGCGGGACGGTGTCGGTCGATGCGGCGGCGGCCGGGGGCGTCGGCCTCGGGGTGGCGAACAACGGGACGGCGCGGCTCACGCTCAGCGGCGGCCTCCCGGTGATCCGCGACTTCCTCCGCGACGCCGGCTACACCTTCACCCCGGACCCGTACTTCAGCGGCGACGCCAGCATCGCCCTGTCGGTCCCGGACCCGGCCGGGCTGGCCGACGGGTACGCGCAACACCCGATCCAGGTGCTCCCGGTCGCCCAGGAGCCGGACGTCTCGCCCGGCCTCCCGCCGTTCAGTTTCGCCGGCCCCGGGCCGATCGTGTTCGGCCCGGGGGCGATCGGGATCGCCCCGTGGGATGACACCGACGGGTCGGAGGTGGTGAGCGTCGTGCTGACGATCGGGGACGAGATCGATCCGTCCCAGTTCGCCCTCACCGCCGGCGGGGTGCCGGTCCCACTCGACCCCGACTTCCAGTGGGTGATCTCGGCCGCGGACCAGCCGACCCTGCAGGCTCTTCTCGACACACTCGTCCTCACCCCGCCGGCCGGCTTCAGCGGGTCGTTCGACCTCGTCATCGAGGCCGTGGCCGACGACTCCGCGACCTTCCCCTCCACCGGCGACGGCGCGACCGCCACCGTCATGTCTCCGCCGGCGTGGGCGGCGTTCCGCTACTACGCCGGTGGGGCGCAGGTGACCGCCGACCCACTTCAGTCGGTCGAGGGCCAGCCGATCGATCTGTGGAACGGCCGGGTCATGCTCACCGACCCGGACGACCGCTCCGGCGACACCCACACCGTCACGCTGACCACGGCGGTCGGCGCGTTCGGGTTCGACCCCTCCGCCGGGAGTTTCGCGGCGGTCGTGACCGGAGTCGGGACGAACACCCTGACAGTGAGCGGGACGCTGGACGACATTAGCCTGGTGTTCGACACCCCGGGGGCGCTCCGCTACACCCCCCCGCCGTACTTCTCCGGCGACGTGCTCCTCAACGTCACCTTCCGGCACTTCCGACCGGGACCGGGCACCCAGGAGATGCCGGGGCCGCCGGGGCCGAACGGGATCGAGTTCCCCGGCCCGACCGGCGTCACCACCGTCGTCCACGTCACCCCGGTCCCGTCGTTCCCGGGCGTGATGCCGCAGTTCGAGGAGCCGCCGGTCGTCCCCGTCGGCCCCGGGCCGTCGCCGGTCCCGCCCGGGCTGTTCCGCGTGAACCCGACCCCGGACCAGGACGGGTCCGAGGTCCAGGCCGTCGTCGTGGAGGTGATCGGCGGGCCGACCCCGGCGTTCGTCCTCACCGCCGGGGGGTCCGAAGTCCTGCGTCGGCCGGACCGCACCTGGCTGCTGTTCGCCCCGACCGCGGCCGGGCTGCAAAGCCTCCTCGACACCCTCACCGTCACCCCGGGCGGCGGGGTGAGCGGGTTCGGCTACGCGCTCAAGCTCACCGCCCAGGTCGTCGACACGGCCGCCTATCCGGTCACCGGGGGCAGCGAAACCCAGGTCGCCGTGCAGATGCTCCCGCCGGTGCCGCTGCGGGTGTATGTGCCGGGGGCGCACGTCGGGCCGCCGCTGGTGACCGGGAGCAAGGGGGTGTCCCTCCCGCTGGGCGGGAAGCTCAACGCCGTAGACCCGAACGCCCTCCCCGGCGACCTCCACACGCTGACGCTGGCGGTGCCGACCGGCACCCTCACCGCCAACCCGGCCGCGCTACCGCCGAACGTCGTCCTCACCGTCGTTGACGCCCGCACCATCACCCTCGACGGCCCACTGCCGGACATCAACGCCTACCTCGGCGCCCCCGACAGTCTGACCTTCGACCCGCAGGACGCGACCTTCTCCGGAGCCGTATCGCTCGGGTACACGCTGACGCTCCACCCCTTCGCCCCGCCCGACGCCGCCGGCCCGCCGCCCGCGTCGGGGACGGTCATTCTGGCCTTGGCCCCGGCCGCGTCCGAGCTCACCCCGCAAGCGCCGGACGTGACGACCACGGTCAACGTGCCGGTGGCGCTCGTGGTGTCGGTCCCCGGGCTGGCCGGACTCGGGCCGACCGAAACGGTCACTCTCCAGTTCCTCGGCCTGCCGCCGGGCGCGACTCTGAACCGCGGCACGACTTCCGGCGGCGGGACGTGGAACCTGTCCGCGGCGGACCTGGACGGACTGGCGTTCACGCCCCCACCCGGGTTCTTGGGGGCCATCCCGCTCACGATCCTGGTGACGGTGACGGACACGAGTCCGGACCTCGAGTCATCCAGCACCGCGGTCGGGACGAAGACGTTCTTCATCACGGTCCGCCCGCCCGACGGCGCCCCCCCACCGGGCGGTGGGGGGGGTGGCCCACCCGGCCCCCCTGGCGCCCCCGGCGGTGGCCCCCCCGGTCCGCCCGGCGCGCCCCCGCCCGGTGGCGGCCCCCCCGGTCCGCGGGGAGCATCGCCACCGGGAACGGCCGGTCCGTTCGGTACGAGCAGTCAACAACTACCTCCGGCCGCGAACGCCGAGGACGCCGCGACCGATCGCTCCAACCAGCCGACGACGGCACTCAGCGGGTCACGGGTCGAGACGGACGGCGGCGGGGCGGACATCGAGGTTACCGGCGGGGCAGTTGGGGCCGCGGCGGGGTCGGCCGCCCAGGCGGATCGGCCGCGCCCCGAGGCCGTGGCGTCGGCAGGGGTCGTGTTCGGCCGGTCGGGGCCGGCCGGCCCGGGCAACGGTCCGACCGGGCCGCGACCGGACGCCGGGGTGCCGGCCGCCGGGTCGCTGTTCTCGCGCGCCGAGCCGCCCGCCCCGCCGCTGGCTGCGGTCGCCGACCGGCACCCGCTCCCGCCGGTGCTGCCGCTCGACCAGTCCGCCCCGGGGGCCGGGTTCACCGACTCCGGCGGGGACAGCATCGCCCTGATCGACTCCGTCTTCCGCGACGCGGCCGCCCCACCCCCGGTCACCATTCCGGTCGTGTACGTCCCGGATCAACCGGGCCGGTCCGACGAGGCCACTCCGGTGGCCCAGGCGACGGCCGCCGCGGCCCCCGGCGGCCCGGCCGCATGGGCGGCCGGCGACGGCGAGCCCACCCCGGACGCCGCCAGCTGGTCGTTCGACTGGCTGGCGGCCGGCCTCGGGTTCGCCGCGGCCGCGTGGTTCGCCCGCGGCCGGGGACTCGCGCGGTGGTTCCGCCGCCGACTCCCCGCCTTCCTGACACGCCTGCTCCCCCCGACCCAGGAACTCGCATGACGCCCGAGAATGAGGCGGAGAACCAGGCGGACGTCGCTACCCCGCCGCCCGACCCGTTCGGGGCCACTATGACCTCGTCCCGCCGCCCGGCCGGGCCGCCCCCGGCGGAGTACACCCCGTCCCCGTCGGCCACCGAGGCCACGGTGATCCCGCCGGCGGTGCCCCCGCTGCCGCTGTTCCCGCTGGTCGAGGTCTCCGGCGCGGAGCCGGTGCCGTTCGGCCGGTACGAACTCCTCGGCGAGATCGCCCGCGGCGGCATGGGCGTCGTCTACCGCGCCCGCCAGCAGGGGCTCGACCGCATGGTCGCCCTGAAGATGGTCCTCGGGGTCGGGGCGGCGTCCGACCTCGCCGGCCAGCGGTTCCTACAGGAGGCGCGCACCGCCGCCTCGATCGACCACCCGAACGTCGTGCCGATCTACGACACGGGCGAGGTGGGCGGCCGGCTGTTCTTCACCATGGCCCTCATCGACGGGCCGAACCTGCGCAACTACGTCACGGAGCGCGGGAGGCTCACGCCGTCCGAGGCGGTCGGGCTGTTCGTGCAGATCGTCGCCGGGGTGGCCCACGCCCACCGGGCCGGGATCATCCACCGCGACCTGAAGCCGGCGAACGTGCTGATGGACCCGGACGGCCGCCCCCGGGTGACCGACTTCGGGCTGGCCAAGCGCAGCGCCGGGAGCACCGAACTCACGGCCACCGGGCAGGTCGTGGGCACGCCGGCGTACATGGCCCCCGAGCAAGCCCGCGAGAGCAAGGACGCCGGCCCGGCGGCCGACGTGTACGCCCTCGGGGCCATCCTGTTCTTCCTCCTCACCGGCCGGCCGCCGTTCGAGGGGGAGAACGTGACCGACCTGCTCATCAAGGTCGTGACCGAGCCCCCGCCGTCGCCGCGCGGCCTGAACCCGGAGGTGCCGGCCGAGGTGGAGCACGTGTGCCTCCGCTGCCTGGAGAAGAACCCGGCCGACCGCTTCCCGGACGCGCTGGCCCTGGCCGAGATGGTGTTCCCGCTGGCCGAGAAGTATGTGTCGCTGTCGAACACGAACCTGGCTCTGCCCTACGGCGGCCGGGTTCCGTCCGCCCTCACGCCGACGAGCCTGTCGGTGGTGGTCCCGGGCACGGCCGAGCGGTCGGCGCTGGCCGAGGCGCCGCCGCGGAAGCGGTCGCTGACGGCCGGCCTGGCGGCCGCCGCGGTGCTGCTCGGCGGGCTAACGCTATTCCTGGCCACCCGCGGCAAGAAGGCCGAGCCCGAGGTCGCCGCGACCCCAACCCCCGCGGCGGAACCGGCCCCGCAGCTGCAACCCCCGCCGACGGCCGACCCGGTCGTGCCGCCGCCGGCGCGGGCGGACTTCGGCCTGACGGTGGAGTTGGTGGCTGCCGCGGCGCAGAAGGATGCCTCCGGCGTGATCCGCATGACGGCCGGGGTGCCGATGCGGCTCCACCTGAAGGCCGCGAAGGACTGTCGGGCCGCGGTGTGGGTGATCGACCCGGCCGGCGAGGCCACCCGCATCTTCCCGAACGACAACGAGCCGGACGACCACCTCGTCGCCGGCCGGGAGCGGGTCATTCCCGGGAACGATGCCTACGTGTTGGACGCGACCTTGACCGTCGGCGACGGGGCGGAACGGCTGCGGGTGCTGGCCAGCACCGGCGACCTGCCGTCGTACCCGATCGGCGTGAAGGCGGGGCGCTTCACGGTGGTGTCGAGCGAGGCCGACCGGCGCGAACTGGCCTCGACCCTGCGGGGCGTGGCAGTGAAGCGGGTGAACCCGTCCGACCCCGGGTCGGCGGTGTCCGAGGCCGAGCTGCGGTTCCGCGTGGGGCGGTAGCGACCGCAGGGGGAGTGCGGCTCCCCCGTGCGTGGTTAACCCCCTCACCCCGCGTGCTTCGCCGCGACCCTCTCCCCCGAGGGGAGAGGGCGGGAGGCCGCCGGCGGGTTCGGCAGCTCTCCGGATCGATGAACGTCTCCGGAAGACCGGCTGCCCCTGACCCTCTCCCCTCGGGGGAGAGGGTCGCGGCGAAGCACGCGGGGTGAGGGGGTTAACCACCTGCGGAGACAAGCCGATCCGCCCGCTGACGACGCGGGTGGGTCGCACGACCCCAAGACCACGCGCCCGGATGCCCGCCATGCTTCCCCTCGCCGTCCTGCTCCTGACCGCCGCCGCCCCGGAGACGCCGGCCGAGGTGTTCCGCCGCGCCGAGGCCGCCCACGCGGCCGACCGGTTCGGCGAGGCCGAGCCGCTGTTCCTGTCCCTCACCCGCGGCGGCGACCGGTACTACAAGCGCCAGTCCTACGAGCGCCTCCTCGGCCTCTACGTCCGCTCCGGCCGGCAGGACCGGGCCGTGGCGCTGGCCGGGCCGTACCGGGCCTGGCTCGGCGAGGTCGGCGACCGCGAGGCGCTGCCGGAGCTCGACCTCCTCCTCGGCGAGTGCCACCTCGGGCTCGGCTACCCCGACCGCGCCGACGCCCACCTCACCGCCGCCCTCGACGCCCGCCCCGCCCTGGCGCCCGAGCGCCGGCTCGAAGCCCTGCGGCTGCGCGCCGAGGTGTCGGCGTTCCGCAAGCGGGCCGACGAGGCCGCCCGCTGGGCCGCGCTGCGCGAGGCCGCGGCCGAACTCTTCGCCCGCGCCGACCGGCTCGGCGACACCCCGCTCCGCGTCACCGCCGTCCGCTACCGCGCCGAGGCGCTGTTCCGCGCCGGCGACGCCGACGCCGCGCTCGCAGCGCTGGCCGCGCTCCCCGACCTGCACGACCGCCTCCGCGACCCGCTCGGCCGGCGCGACACCCAGCGCCTCCGCGCCAAGCTCCTGGCCGGCCGCGGGCGGTACGCCGACGCCGCCCCGCTGTTCGCCGAAGCCCTCGAACTCCAGCAGAAGCACCAGCCCGACCGCCGCGTCGCCGTGGGCGACATCCTCAGCGACTGGGCCGCGGCCGCCGCCGCCGCGGGCAAGCACGAGGACGCTTCCACCCGACGCGATGCCGCCGCCGCCCAGTACAAGGCGGCCATCGACGACCCCGCCACCGGGCCCGAGTCCGGCGGGCCGCTGGCCGCCTTCATCAAGCTGCAACTCCTGACCCGCTCAGCACGTGAGTTCCGGCAGGCTCTCGAAGTGACCCGCTCCGCCGCCGAGCGCTGGCAGGGCGACCCCCTCGTCGACGGCCGACTCAACTCCGACCGCGGCGGCCTCGAACTGATGACCGCCTCCTACCAGCCCGCCCGGCGGTTCCTGGCCCGCGCCCTCGCCGACCTCGACCAGGCCGACCCGCCCAACCTTCGCACGCTGCCGCAAGTGTTGGTCAACCTCGCTACCGCCGAACTCGCCTGCGACGCCCCCGGCCGCGCCGAGCCGCTCCTGACCCGCTGCCTCGCGCTCTACACGACCCACGGCCTCCCCGACGACCCGGTCCGCGCCGAGTGCGAGTACCTCCGCGGGGTGACCGCCGCCCGCCGGGGCGACTTCGCCGCCGCCATGCGGGCCTTCCGCGCCGGGCTGGCCGCCTGCGACCGCGCCGGGCCGGCCGCCGACCCCGTCCGGTTCAACCTCGCCCTCAACACCGCCCTCATCCACAAGGAGCAGGGCGACCTCGACCGCGCCGGGGCCGAACTCAAGGACACCGCGGCCGTCCTCACCCGCTTCGCCGCCAAGGACGACCTCAGCTCCGCCCTCGTCGCCGCCGTCCGCGCCGACCTCGCCGTCGCCGCCGGGCGGGTTGCCGAGGCCGTCGCCCTCGTCCCCCAGCTGGAAGCCGCCTGCGCCAAGCAGGGGCTCACCGCCGGCTACCTGTGGACCACCGCCCGCCACGTCCGCGCCCTCGACAAGCTCGTCGGCCGCGACCCGGCCGCGGCCGAGGCCATCTGGACCGAGCTGGCCGACGCCCAGCGCAAGGACGGCAACCTCCTCCTGGCCCGCTCGCTCAACTTCCTGGGCGTCTGCGCGGAGCTCCGCGGCCGCGACGCCGACGCCCGCCGGCACTTCGAGGAGTCCCGCGCCTTCCAGGCCACCCGCCCCAACGCCCCGCCCGTCACCCGGGCCGTGACGCTGTGGCGGCTGGCCGTCCTCGCGGACAAGGCCGGGGACAAGGACGCGGCCAAACAGCTGTTGACCGAGGTGTTCGACATCGCCGACCGCGCCCGGCTGAACACCTTCGGCGAGGCGGCCCAGCGGGCGCAGTTCTTCGCGCAGTTCGCCCCGGCGTTCGAGCTGCTCGCCCGCTGGCACGCCCGCGACGGCGACGGCGAGGGGGTGCTGCGGGTCGTGGCCCGCAGCCGGAGCCGGACGCTCCTCGACCAGACCCTCGCCGCCGGCGTGGACCCGCGCGACCGCCTCCCCGCCGAGAGCCGCCCCGCCCTCCTGGCCCGCGAGGCGGCGGCGCGGGCGGCGGTGTCGAAGCTGCGCTCGCAGGCACTGGCCATCCCCGCCGGGAAGACCGACGACCCCGAGGCGAAGCGCGTGCTGGCGGAGCTGACCACCGCCCAGCAGGAGTACGCCGACGCCTGGCGCGAGATCGTGAACGCCGACCCGCTCACCCGCGTGCTGACCGACCCGGCCTTCGCCGAGGCGGCCCTGACCCGCGCCCGCCGCGAGGTCGCCGCCGACGGCGGGGCGCTCGTGGCCTACATGCTCGGCCGCGACGAGAGCTTCGCGGTGCTGTGTACCGCGGCGGGCGGCCCGCCCGAGCTGTTCCGCCTCACCGTGCCGCGCTGGGCCTCCGACGGTGTGGGCGATGCGCCCGCGGTGGTGGCAACCGCCCAGGTCGGGCTCCGCGGCATCGCGGTGAAGGCCACGCCCCAGCCCGACCGCCCCGCCCCCCGCGTGAGCCCGGCCGCGCCGCTCACCGACGCGGTCGCCGGCCGGCTCGTGGACCACTACCTCCGCCAGATCGCCGACCCCGGCTTCAGCCCGACGCGCGGCATCGCCGTCGTGTCGAAGTCGCCCGCGGCCAACGTGACCGCACTGCCGGGGGAAGTCCTCGGCGAGTCGGTGCTGCCCGCGGCCCTGCGCGACCGCCTGAAGGCCACGGGGGCGAAGCGGGTGGTGGTGATCCCGGACGCCGCCCTGCACAAGATCCCGTTCGAGGCGCTGCTCGTGGCCTCGGGCGGGTCGCCGCGCTACGCCCTGGATGAACTCCCGCCCGTGTGCTACGCCCCGTCGCCGGCGGTGTTGGCGGTGGTGACGGCCCGCCCCCGCCCAACGGCCGGGCCGGCGTCGCTCCTGACGGTCGGCGACCCCGCCTACCCGGACGAGGGCGCCGCCCCGGCCGGCGTCAAGGTCGCCACCCGCAGCGCGGTCGCGGGGGGCGCACTGCCCCGGCTGCCGTACACGGCGGTGGAGAGCGAGACGGTCCGCCGCTTCTTCCCGGCCGACCGGGTAACCGCGCTGCTACGAGAGTCGGCGACCGAGTCGGCGGTGGCGGCGGCGATCCCCGGGAAGCGGTTCATCCACCTGGCGGCCCACGGCTTCGCGGACGATGCGTTCGGCAACCTGTTCGCGGCGGTGGCCCTCACGCCCCCGGCCGCCGGCGCGGCGACGCCGGAGAACGACGGGTTCCTGTCACTGAACGAGATCTACCGACTGAACCTGACCAGCTGCGAGCTGACGGTGCTGAGCGCGTGCGTGACGAACGTGGGTCCGCAGCGCCCACTGGAGGCCGGGGTGACGCTGTCGGGGGCGTTCCTGTCGGCGGGGTCGCGCGGGGTGATGGCGAGCTGCTGGTCGGTAGACGACCGGGCCACGTCGGAGCTGATGGGGAGCTTCTTTGCCGGGGTGAACCCGACCGGTACGTCCCCCGCGGCCCCGGCGGACGCCCTCCGGGCGGCCCGGCTGGCGGTGCGGAGCCGGCCGGGCTGGGAGTCACCGTTCTACTGGGCGCCGTTCGTCTACGTCGGCCCGCCGCGCTGAGGCCGACCGCCTCACCCGTATCCTTCCGAGCCTGGGGCGTGCGCGGCCGGGTTTGGTTCCCTCCCCCTCAAGGGGGGAGGGAACCAAACACCCGCAACCGGTTCGCGTGGAAGGGCCAGACAGAAGCAACTGGCTCACATACCCTTCTGCCCCCGGTTCGCCCGGGGTGATAACGGTTATCGCCCTACCGACGGCCGGGGCAAGAACCGTTATCACCCCGCCGGTGTCCGGACCGGGGCTGGCGACTCAGATGCCGGTGAGGTCATGAGGGCCGCGGCCCGTCGCACCGCGGCCCGTGGGTGGGTCGCCGCAGCAGCCCGCAACTCCACTGGGCAGAATGGCTGATACGTGACCAAGCACATCAGCGCCGTCCCGAGGTTGATGTCCGGCTCGGTGGCGCCCAGCTGGTAGAGCGTGCGGCACTCGTCGGCGGTGAGGCGGCCGCGCTCCTCGGCCCAGTCGCGGGCGGCCGCCCACCGCCACGCCCGCTCCGGGGTGTTCGGTGACGCGGCGGCGTAGCGGGCGAAGTCGGCCGCCGCGTCCGGCGTCACGACCCCGGACGCGAACCACTCCGGCGGGAATAGCCCGAATGGCACAGCAACGTCCTCGGCTCTTGCTGACCGGCGGCGTCAACCCGCCTTCGCGCCCGGTTCGGAGCCCGGAGGGCGGCGGGCGTGTAGCCCGGGGTACAACCCCGGGCGGGCAATGACGTACTCGTAAAACGTCGCCCGCCCGGACGCCGCGTAGGTCGGCAAGGCGAGTAAGGGGAAATGCCCCGGGTGACACCCGGGTGACACTACACAGGCCGCCCGGGGTTGCACCCCGGGCTACACGCCCGCCGCCCTCCGCGGCTCCGGACCCGATGGGCTGACGCCACCACGCTCGCCGCGAATCGCCCGGCCGACACCCGACCCGGACTCACTCCCCGGCGGCGGTCGCCAGGGCCAGGGCCAGCCGGCAGCCGCTCTCGAACTCGGTCAGGTCCACGTACTCCTTGACGGTGTGGATCTCGTTCTGCCCGGCGCCGAACGTCACCGTCGGGATGCCGTGCTTGACCATCCAGTTGGCGTCCAGCCCGCCGTTGGTCACCCGCGGGTTCGGCTCCCGCCCCAGCGCCCGCACGGCCGCCGCCGCCCGCTTCACCACCGGGGCGTCCTCCTTCAGCCGGAACGGCACGTAGTCGAGGCGGGAGTGGAACGTCACCTTCCCCGGCCGGCCCTCGTGGTCGCGGACCTTCGCCACCGCCGACGCGAACGCGGCCTTGTACGCGGCGGTGATCTCGCGGACGAACTTGGCGTCGTGGCTGCGGCTCTCGCCCTTCACGTGGACGAAGTCGGTCACCACGTTGGTCGCGTCCCCGGCGGACCGGCCGTCGGCGGTGCCCACGGACCCGACGTTGCTCGTCCCCTCCTTGCCGCCCTTCACGACCTTCCCGAACCAGCCGCCGGCGTGGACCTCCGCCAGCGCCAGCGACAGGATCAGCGTGGCCGACACGCCCCGCTCCGGCGCCACCCCGGCGTGCGACGCCCGGCCGTGGATGTCCACCGTCCAGCGGTCGGCCCCGATCGCGCCGACGAGCACGTCGGCGGCGCAGCGGCCGTCGAAGTTGAAGCCCATGACGGGGCCGCCCAGGTCGGCGGGGTTGAGGTGCTTGGCCCCGAACAGGCCGCTCTCCTCGCGGACGGTGAAGAGCAGCGTCAGCGGCGGGTGCGGCAGCTTCTGGCGGATTAGCTCGGCGGCGAGGGTGACGAGGACGGCGCAGCCGGTCCGGTTGTCCCCGCCGAGGGCGGCGTTGGGAGCCTCGTTGACGACCCGCTTCCCCTGCACCTTCGGCCGCGCCCCCGCGCAGAGGGGGACGGTGTCGAGGTGGGTCATGAACAGGACCGGCTTGGCCGGCTTCCTGGCGGTGCCGGGGATCTTGACGATCAGGTTGCCGGTCTGGGTCGGCTCGGGGATGCGGGTGTTGGCGTCGTCGTAGGCGATGGCGTCGGCCGGGACGCCGACCTCCTTGAGGGCGGCGACGACCTCCCGGCTGACGTCGGCCTCGCGGCCGGTGACCCCCTCGACGGATAGGAACCGCACGAGCCGGGCGAGGGCGGCGGCGGTATCGACGGCGAACGCGGGCGGTGCGGCGGGCATGGGGGCGCTCGGGCGACGGGGGGCGGCGTCGGGGAATTGTATCACGCCCGCCCCCCGATTGCCTTACGCTCCTGGCGACGAAGGGAGTTGCGGCAGGGCCATGAGCTTCCGCAGCGCCTCGTTGGGCTCGGGCGGGTGGTCGAGGGCGGCGAGGAAGAGGTCGCGGTCCACGTCCGACAGCGGCCGGACGTGGGGCAGCGGCGGAAGCTGTTCGTCGCCGGGTCGTACCTCGGTCATTTGCGGGCGGCCCAGACGGTCTGCGGGATGGTGAACGTCAGCCGGCCGGTGCCGTCCACCCGGCTCGCGTCGAGGGTCAGGGTCAGGGAGCCTTCGACGTCCGGGCTCGGCCTGCTGAACACCAGGGAGTCGATCACCGGCGGCCCGCCGGGCGACAGCTGTTGGTTGAACTCGCTGAACCACTCCCGGCCGGCCTCTTGCGGGTACATCGCGTACACCAGCGGCGCGCCGCTGGCGCAGCGGACGGTACACTCGCCGGTCTGCACCGGCTGCCAGCGGCGGTAGGTGTGCGGCGTCTTCGGGGACAGGTTCTCGACCTCCACCCAGACGACGAGGTACGTGTCGGGGGAGAGCACCTTCTTCTTCCGGTCCACGAGCGGCACCCGGGTGGTCGCCACCCCGCACACCCGGACGCGGACGTCGCCGGCCTTCTCCCACGCGGACGCCCAGCCCGCGGGCGGGGGGAAGGGGCCGGGCGCCGCCGCGGCCGGCGGGCGCGTGACCATCGGGCTCGTCGCCCCCGGCGTCGCCGGGTCCGCCGGCGTGCCGACCATCGGGCTCGTCGCCCCCGGAGTCGGCGTGGTCGCGGACGGCGTGGCCGGCCCCTCGTCCGGCACCGGCGGGGGGGTCGGCGGCCGGCGGGGCTCCAACTCCCCGGGCTCGGGCGTGCCCTTGGCCGGTTCGGTCGTGTCCTTGGCCGGCGGCTCGGCCGGGCCGCCGACCGGTTCCGTCGTGCCCTTCGTCGGCGTGGTCGTACCCTTCACCGGGCCGGCGGGGGTCGTCGGCGCGACGGGGCCGGGCGGGGCCGGGGCGGCGGCGACCTGTTGCGGCGGGCCGGCCGGCCGGGGCGGGGGGGCGTCCAGGAGGATGAAGGCGGCGAAGCCCGCGGCGGCCAGCACCGCCACCCCGGCCATGCCGAGGCCGATGAAAATGACCAGCGGCGACCCCCCGCCGCGGGCGGGCTCATCGTCCAACGGGAGGGCGACACCGACCCGGGTGCTCCGGCAGCCCGGGCAGTGGAGCGACACGCCCGTACCCCGCGGGTGCCACTGGAATCCGCAGCTGTGGCAGTAGTTCTGTGGGCGATCCGCCATCGTTTACCCTCCCAATGGCATCGAAACACTCATTGTCCCCACCCTGCCGGATCGGTCAAGGGGGAGTCCGGGGGTGGTAGGCGATTCCGGCCGGTGCCGTACACTCCCGGGAACGTCCCGTTCACCGCGAGAGCCGTATGCGCCGGGCCGTCGTCCGACTGATCGCCGTCCGCGAGGCCCGGGACCAACTCCGCGACCGGCGGACGATGTTCCTCATCCTCGGGCTCCCCGTCCTCATGTACCCCCTGTTCGTCGGGGTCGGGACGGTGTTCGTCACCATGCTCAAGGGCAAGCAGCTGGTGGTGGGCGTGGTCGGCGCCGACAACCTCCCCGCGCCGGGCGCGGGGGGCGCCAACCCCTACCCGCCGCTCCTCGTCAACGACCGGTTCCCCGACGCCTACCTGCCCAACACCCCCGACGACCCCGAGGCGGCCGCCGGCCGGCTCACCGTCAAGCGCCTCGACGCGGCGTCGGACGGGGCGCTCGCCGGCCTCCTCGCGGCCCGGGACGTGGACGTGGTGGTGGTGGTCGAGCCCGGGCTGGCCGGCCGCCTCGAACGCGGCGAGCGGCCGGTGGTGCGCGTGCTCGGGCGGGAGGGGGAGGAGAACTCCAAGCTGGCCGTCCGCCGGGTGACGGGGGTGCTGCGGAAGTGGGCGGCCGACGTGAAGACCGTCCGCTTCGCCCGGGCCAAGCTCCCGGCCGACTTCGACAGCCCGATCGACCTCCGCGACCCGCAGTCCGACAAGCCGATCGACCGGAAGCTGGCCGACGAGCTCCGCGACGTGCTCGTGAAGGTGATCCCGCTGCTGCTGACCATGTGGGTGCTGACCGGGGCCATCTACCCGGCCATCGACATGACCGCCGGGGAGAAGGAGCGCGGCACGATGGAGACGCTCCTCATCAGCCCGGCCGAGCGGACGGAGATCGTGGCCGGGAAGTTCCTGGCCGTGTCCGCGCTGGCGTTCGGCACGGCCGTGTGGAACGTCGCGCTGATGGTGGCGGCGGTGGGGGTGGCGCAGGTTCTCTTCCCGCACCCGCTGCTGTCGCTCGGCGGGCTGGCGGCGTGCGTGCTGGCGGCGCTGCCGGTGGCGCTGCTACTGGCGGCCGGGTGCATCACCCTCGGGGTGTTCGCGCGCAGCACCAAGGAGGGGAACTACTACATGGTGCCGATGTTCTTCCTGGTGCTGCCGCTGGCCTACTGGAGCATGGCCCCGGGGATCGAACTGGACGGGACGATGAGCTGGGTGCCGGTGACCAACGCCCTGCTCGTGCAGCAGCGGCTGCTGTCGGTCCGCCCGGACCCGTTCCCGTGGCAGCACGTCCCGGCGGTGGTGCTGTCGATGACCGGCTGCATCGCGCTAGCCCTGTGGGGGGCGGTGGCGCAGTTCCGGCGCGAGGCGGTGCTGTTCCGCGAGGCCGAGCAGGGCCGCGGCCGGTGGGGGCTGTTCGGCCGGCGGGCCGCGGAGTAGGCGCCGCCTCACGCCTCGACGGCGACGCACCGGCCGAAGATGGCGCCCGCCGACACCCAGCCGTTGACGCGGCCGCGGTTGTTGCCGATCTGGAAGCGCTCCCCCTGGACCGCTTTGACGAGGTGCAGGTACTCCCGGCCGTTGACTTTGCACAGCACGACGTCGCCGACTTCGAGCGTACCCGGGTCGACCGGGGTCACGGTGCAGAGGTTGCCCGACTCGATCTTCCCGGACATAGAGTGACCGCGCGGGCGGAACGACACCGTCTCCCCCGCCCGCAGCTTGGCGATGTGCCCCGAAGCCCAGCCCATCGGTGTACCCCCGCGGTCGCGTGCGGCCCCACCGGCCAGCTGACACCGACCGGCCGCCCGGGGTTCGCGGTCACCCGCCCGACCAGTGCCGCCAGGCGGCGCCCGCCAGCAGCCGGAGCTTCTCGCCCTTGGTCACCTCCGGGCGGCGCGACCACACGTCGTACCCCTGCCGCTCCACCGCCCGCAGGATCGCCCGGCCGCCGGCGAGGAACAGGTCCACGTCCACCCGGGCGTCGCGGGGCAGCAGCGGCAGCAGCCTCGCCCCGCGGTCGAAGTGGGCGTGCGCCCGGTCCACCTCGAACCGCATCAGCTCCCGGAACGCCGGCGTGAACCGGTGCGCCTCCAGGTCGTCGTCGGGGTAGCCGAAGCGGCGGCGGTCCTCGGCGGGGAGGTAGACGCGACCGATGGCGTGGTCGCGGGCCGCGTCCTGCCAGAAGTTGGCGAGCTGGAGGCCGGTACACACCTCGTCCGAGAGCGCGGCCCGCTCCGGGCTGTAACAGCTGAACAGGTACAGGACCAGCCGGCCGACCGGGTCGGCGGAGCGGCGGCAGTAGTCGCGGAGCTGGTCGAAGGTGTCGTACCGCTTCACCACCTGGTCCTGCTCGAACGCCGAGAGGAGGGCGAGGAACGGCTCGGGCGGGATGTCGAAGCGGCGGATCGTCTCGCGGAGCGCGACCGTGACCGGGTGCGTCGGGGTGCCGCGGTAGCAGGTGAGGAGCTCGCCGCGCCACCAGGCGAGGAGGTCGAGCGCGACCTGGCCGCCGGCGGTCTCGTCGGCGAGGTCGTCGGACCAGCGGCAGTAGGCGTAGACGGCGTGGAAGTGCCGCACCAGCCGGCGCGGCAGCAGCGCCGACACGACGGTGAAGTTCTCGTAGTGCGTGCGGGCCACGAACGCGCAGTAGGCGCGGGCCGCGGCGAGGGTCGGGGCCGCGCCGGGCCGGCGCGGCCCCCAGCGGTCGAGTTCTCGGGCGAAGTCCCAGCGCACGCCAGACACGTTTGCTCCATCGCCCGGCCCGGGGCGTTGCCTCCGGGCTATCGAATCCCAGCCCTTCGGGCTGAGGAGGGGCGGTAGGTTTTCAGGCCAACGGCCTGGGATCACATAGCCCGGGGCAACGCCCCGGGCGGCGTCCACAGGGTCACTTCTTCGCGTCCAGGATGCGGAGCTGGGTCGTGAGCGTGAACGGCTGGCCGTCGAGCTCGTAGTCGACCTCGACCAGCCCGGCCCGCAGCGTCCCGGCCTCCGACGGCGTGAACGTTGCCTCGCCCTTCGTCGTGATGATGCCCGCCGAGGGGGTCGACTCCCACCGGGCCTTCCGGAAGTCCCGGGTCGGGGCCGACGCGGTCCAGGAACGCACCCCCTTCATCTTCGTGTCCGATTCGATCTGCACGGCCGGGTGGCCGGGGTCGTTAATGGCGGCCGTCCACGTCAGCTTCGGCATTGCCTTGCCGAACACCTGGGCCTTCGTGAAGGCCGCCAGCGCGTTCACCGCCCGCGTCGGGAGGAGTTCCTTCTTGCCGTTCTTGTCCACCTCGCGGAGGTCGTGCCCGGCGTTCGGGACGTAGAGCAGGTACTTCTCGCCGGTCAGGTCGTCCCAGTAGCTGTTCAGGGCGTCGAGCGGCCAGTACGGGTCGTTCGTGCCGTTGATGATGAGCCGCGGCACGGTGATCCGCTGGCGGTACACCCACGGGTCCACCATCGTCCACAGCCGGCGGCCCTCACCGGTCTCCGGGATCGGGATGAGGTTGCGGTTGGTGTAGTCGCGCACCATCTCGCTCGGCCGGCCGAACGCCGCCACCTGGTTCCGCATCTGCGCCGGGAAGTTCAGCGTGTCGATCACCAGCGGCGCGATCGCCTTCACCCGCCGGTCGCCGGTCGCGGCGGTCAGCCAGCTGGTCCAGCCCCGCTTGCTCGCGCCGGTCACCACGAACCCGGTGACGTCGAGCTGCCACTCCTGGCGGGCGAACGCCTGGAGGGCGTCCATCGCCCGGACCAGGCTCTTGACCATCGGGAACAGGAGCGGCCAGGTCGGATCCTTCGTTTCGAGGAAGCGAACGAACGTCTCGGCGATGAGCGTGTCCTCGGTCTTGCCGCCGAACAGCGGCTGGTTCGGCACCCCGTACAGGAACGCGACCGGTGCCCCGACCCGCTTCGCCAGCTCCAGCCCGAACAGGCCCGACGCCGCGCCCGGCCGGCCGCCCTGGTTCCACAGCATCATCGTGGCCCGCGGGGCGGCGTCCTTCGGGACGAACACCTGGACCTTGTGCTCCCACTTGATGTCGTGCCACGTCTGCGAGACGAGGTCGAGCTCGTACACGGTCCCGGTGTCGGAGACGGTCTTGCCGACCAGCTTCCAGGCGAACGACTTGTCCTCCTTGCCGACGTAGTCGGTGAGGTCCGAGGGCGGGGCCGGCGAGTCGGCCTTCGGCGCGGCCGCCGGCCGGGCGGCGGGCGGGGCGGCGGGCTGCGCCGGTCCGGCGGTCGGGGCGAACCCCAGCCCGAGGGCGGCGAGCAGGACGGGGAGGAGGGCGCGGTCGAAGGTCACGGGGGAGGCTCCGTGGGAACGGGAGGGTCAAGCTCACGCCGCGTCGCGTGTCCGACGATACCCCGGACGGGGGCGACAAGACAACGGTTACCTGCCGCCCGCGGCCGGAGTTTCGCCGGCCGCGGGCGGCCCGCCGCTCACACCCCGCGCCCCGCCGGCGGGGGCGGAGGGGCGCTGAGTAGGCGGGTGAAGAACCGGCCGGCCTCGGCGGCGATCTCGTCCTTGTACGCGGTCAGCCGGTGGTCGCCGTCCTTGTACAGCCGCAACTCGACCGCCGGGTGCGCGGTCGCGCGGAAGAAGTCGAGACTGCCGGCCGGCGGCACCACGTCGTCGGCGGCCCCGTGGAGGATCAGCGCCGGGGTGCGCCACCGCGCGGCCAGGTCGGCGGGGCGGAACCGGTCCCGCTCCTCGACGAGCGCGTAGCCGATCTCCGTGTCGACCCACTGGTTCTTCACCCGGAGCCGGCCGGTCCGCTTCCAGTCGGCGCGCTCGGCCTCGGTGAGCCGGTCCCAGCGACTCGGCACGAACCCGAACGCCGGGGCGAGGAGGACGCACCCGACAACCGCCTCCGCGTGGGCGGCCGCGTACCACGCGGACGCGAACCCGCCCATGCTCGACCCGACCAGCCCGAGCCGCGCGTGGCCCTTCGCGGCGAGGAACGCGGCGACGACGTCGAGGTCGGCCAGGAGGCCGGACGCGGTCAGGTCGAGGACGCGGCCGGGCGAGGCGCCGTGGGCGCGGAAGTCGAACGCGGCGAACGCCCGGCCGAGGCGCTCGCACTCGGCCCGCACGGCGGCCGCTTTCTCCCCGCCGCGGTGGCTGCCGAACCCGTGGACCCACACCACCGCGAAGTCGGCCGGCCCGTCGGCAGCCGGGACGTAATCCCCGGCCAACTCCCCGCCCCCGGAGGCGGGAAGTCGCACGAGTGTCGCGCTCTCGGTGGCGTCGGCCATGCCCGTCGGGTGTGCGTGAGAAAAGAACGGGTGGGATGCCCGTCACCCCGCCCCCGCCGCGACTCGCACCCCGGCGGACCTCGTCCCGTTAGCCCAGAGAATATCCGGCCGGTTCCGGCCGGGGTAGTGCTCGTTGCCCACATGACTTCCTCACGTTCGCGCGAGGGGTGTCGTGCCCTCGCCCCGCAGCGCGCCCGTCGAGCGGCCGGCCCGTCGTCTCAGCGGTCCGAGTGCCCGGTGTGACCCGCCGGCGGGTTGTCGAATACCCCGGTGGTTGGCCGGTGAGTCCGCCCCCCGCCGCGCCGGCTTCCCGCTGCGGCGGTAGCGTTTGCGGCGCCGCGCACGCCGGTGCGCGGCGCTATTGAGTTCACCACCGGTCCGGTTATGATGGGAATGGCGACGGCAACGCGAACGACCGATCCCGAAGCCAGGACCGGCCTCTTCCGACCGCCCCTCCCGACCGCCGGCCCGACCTCCGATTGGGCCCCCGACAACCGGACAACCGGAGGCCGCGGCATCCGCTGGACCCCGCTGCTGCGCGACCTGATCCGCCAGGCCCGTGAGTTGGCCGCGGACCCGGCCCCCCCGCCCGCCCCGCCGGCGGGACCGGCCGGCCCCACGAAGTTCGACCGGGTCAGCAGGGTCATCCTGACCGACGAGGTGAACCGTACCCTCTTCGGCGAGTACGCCGCCCACCGGGCCACCGACCGCGGGGACGAGGAGACCGGCTGGGTGCTGCTCGGCGTCCGCGACGCCGACACTGCCACTGTGTTGGCCACCCTCCCGGCCGGGGCCGACCGGGACGCGGGCGAGGCGCACGTGCGCTTCAACAGCGCGGCCCAGGCGGTGGCCAGCCGGGTCGTGCGGCAGCGGGACCGCCGGCTGACGATGGTCGGCGTGGTCCACACCCACCCCGGGAGCCTGCGGCACCCGAGCCGCGGCGACTACAAGGGCGACCGCGAGTGGGTGAAGCGGCTGCGGGGCGGGGAGGGGGTGTTCGGCATCGGCACGGCGGATGCTGAACCTGACGGCGACGGAACCCCGGTGGGGAGCCACCCGCACCCGAACACGCAGTGCCTCGGCGGACTCCGCTTCAGCTGGTACACCCTGGCGGGCGGCGACAAGAACTACCGCGAGGCTCCGGTCGAGTTGGCCATCGGCCCGGACCTGGCCCGCGACCTCCGCCCGGTGTGGCCCCAGCTGGAGCGGCACGCCGAGCGGCTCGACCGACTGGCCCACCAGCTGGCGCGGGTCCGGTTCGAGGTGGTGGAAGGGAAGTACGGGCCGGCCCTGGCCGTGGTGGCGGGGCTGGCCGACCCCGGGCACGCCGTCCGGGTGGTGCTGGACGGGCCGGAAGCGCGGTTCGTGTACGAGGCCGGGGAGTCGGCCTTCCAAGCCGACCCCGGTACGCCCGCCCCGGACGAGGGCGTGTACCGCATCCTGGCCGAACTGGCCGCCCGCAGCTGAGCCGTTCGAGTCACCGGCGCCGAGGTGCCGACCCGCACGACGAGTCGAGGTTGAGTCGTCGTTTTCGCGTCCCGTCCGTTCGCCCGTTCTGGAGGCCGATCCCATGGATTTCCGCCCGCTGAACGAAACCGAGCGCCGGCAACTGGTCACCGCCCTGAGGGGGAACGCCGACCGCGGCCTGTCCCTGCTCATGGACCGCCGCGACACCAGCTTCGTCGGCGCCGCCGACGAGGTGCCCGACGAGGAAGTCATCGCCGCCATCAAGTCCGTCCCGTGTCACTATTGAGTAGTGCGGGTGTGAGTGCGAGTGTGAGGTTCCATCCGACCCCGCTCTCATCACTCACACTCGCACTCACACCCGCACCCGTGCCATGGGACTGTTAGACACCGAGTTCGGCAAGCGCCGGCTGCTGACGGTCGAGGTGCCGGCGGTGGAGGCGTACAACCGGGGCCGCGACCCGGGGTTCGGGATCGCCCTGAACCGGGTCGGCGGGGCGCTGGTGTTGGGATACCAGCTCAAGCCGTGTCACAACGTCTACCGGCTGGAGACCCGGCTGCTGTCGAGCTACCCTACGGTCCCCCCCGAGACCCGGGTACTCACCTCGCTCAAGCACTGCCCGCACCTGCTCGAAGGCCAGACCCTCTGCCTGTGGCGGCAGGGGAGTACCCGGGCCGCGAGCCGGTGGGATCCGGCCCAGTTCACCTGCGTGTTCGCCGTCCAGGCCGCCTGGCGTTGGCTGGCCTGCTACGAGGTCTGGCACGAGACCGGCGAGTGGCCCCTTCCGGAAGCCAAGTGAGGGGTTCGTGCCTCGTGCCGGGAGGATTCGGGAGCCAGGATTCGGGATTCAGGACCGACCCCCGGCCCCGTCTTCTCCTCCCTGAATCCCGGCTCCTGAATCCCGAGCTCCTGAACCCTCCCGACACGAACCCTGTCCCCATGCACGTCTTCCAGGTCGGCGCCGGGAGCGGCGGGATCGTCGTCCTCGACCTCGTCGCCCGCGACCCGCGGGTGAGTCGGGTGACGCTCGTCGAGCCCGACGTGTACAAGGCCCACAACGTCTACCGCCACCTGTTCCCGCCCGCGGCCGTCGGCCGGCTGAAGGCCGAGCTCGCCGCCGAGTGGGTTTGCGAGCGCCGGCCGGACGTGGCCGTCGAGACGGTCGTCGCCGACCTCACCGACCCCGGCCGGCAGGCGGACTTCCGGCGCCTCGCGGCCGGGTGCGACGTCGGCATCTGTGCGGTGGACAACGAGCCGGCCAAGTACGCCTTCGACGCCCTGATGCGCGCCGCCGGCCGGCCGTGGACGCTCGGCGAGGTGCTGAGCGGCGGCATCGGCGGCTGGGTCCACCGGTTCGCCCCCGGCGGGGCGTGCTACGGCTGCGTCGCCGCCCACCTCAAGCGCACCGTCGCCGAGGAAGCCCCGGCCCCGGCGCCCGACTACTCCGCCCCCGGCGGGCCGGTCGCGGAGACCACCGTGCCCGCCAGCCGGGCGAGCATCGCCGTCGTCGCCGGCCTGCACGCGACGGTCACGCTCGACCTCCTCACCGCCCACACCGCCCCGCCGCCTGAACCAACGGCCGGCAAGGACGGCGGTTCGCTCCTCCCCTTCCCTCCCAGGGAAGGGGGGCCGGGGGGGTTAGGTTCCGCGCCCCTTACCGCCCCTCCTGTAAGGGAGGGGGGGGCCGGGGGGGTAAACTCCTCGGGCTTCACCAGCCTCCTGCTCACCCTGGCGGCGGTGCCGGGGGTGTTTGACGTGGCGTACCGGGCGTACCGGTTCGCCATCCCGAAGGCGGCCGGGTGCCTCGTGTGCGCGGCCGGCCCGGCCCCGGCCGGGGAGGACCTCGATGCGGCCCTGGATCAGGCGCTGGCTCGACTGGGTGACCACTGACGTGCTGCCCCTCCCCCGCCCACGCCCGCACGGGCAGGCCGTCCACACCCGGTACGAAAAGGCCGGGCTGACCCTCTACGACCCCCCCGTGCCGTGGAACGCGGACGCGGTGGTCGTGGAGGTGCTGCTGAAGAAGCTCCCCGCCGCGGGGCGGAAGAAGACGGACTTCACCCTCCGCTTCCCCGGCCGCGAGCCCGTCGCGGCCGAGGCTCTCCGCGCCGAGCCCGACGACCGCCACCGCCTCCTGTTCCGCCTCCCCGTGCCGCCGGCCACCGCGGAGGGGGAAGTCCTCTGGAAGCAGAAGCTCGTCTCGAAGGTCGCCGTCCCCGTCCTCACCGCCGCCGAGTTCCTGGGCGGCCTCCGGCTGACGCTCCCGACGGTCGGGGTACGGCTCGGCGCGCAGGTCGTGGCCGCGCACACGTTCGTGGCGTCGCAGTGCCGGGGGCTGGTGGCGTCGTGCGTCCTCCGCAGCCCGACCCCGCTCGCCCCGCTGGCCGACCTGGGGCTGAGGGCCGTGTTCCGCAGCGAGCGGACCGGCGTGGCCTACGAGGTGCCGGCCGCCCTGAGCAGCACCCAGCTGGGGGCGCGGGAGGCGGTGGTGACGGCGGTGTCGCCGCGGGTGCCGCGGCGGGTCGGCGACTGGACGGTGGCGTGGGCGGTGGGCGGGCGCGAGGTGTGCAGTCAGAAGGTGCAGGGCATCCTGGCCCGGCGGTTCGAGGCGTCGCTGCGGGTGGCCGACACGCGGTTCGTGGTGGCCGACAAGGGCGGGGCCGTGGCGGTGGTGCGGCAGCCGCCGGCGGCGGGCGAGGCCGACCGGGTCGGGCCGTGCTTCCTGGTGGCGAGTTCGGAGCCGGGGATGGCCGGGGTGTGCCGGCTCCAGGTCCACGCGGCGGTGCCGGGGGAGTCGAAGCCGCCGCTCCTGATGGAGCAAGACGTGTTAGTCACCGACGGGCCGGCGGTGTTCGCCCCCGGGCTGCTCGACGCCGCCGACACGGCCCGGGTCGGCGGGTTCGAGCTGCGCCACAAGGGCCGGGTGCTGGGGGCCGCGTCGCTCCGCCCGGTGCCGAGCGCTGCGCTCACCGCGGAGGGCGGGTTCAAACCCCCGCCCGACTTCACCTGGACCCCCACCGCCGACGACGAGCTCGCCGAACGGCTGTCCCGCCTCACCGGCGGCCAGTGAGGCCCGGCTCCCGCCGGCGTCGCGCGTCACCCTCTCGCGGCCGTACTCCCGGGCCGACTACGGCCCCGTTCCGGCCTGGCGGTTCCGCAGGGCTCCGGTCATCTCCCGGGTGAGACGCAGGTACGTGTCCCCGTACTCCGCCGACGGCTCCAGCTCGGTGCCCTCGTGCCACTCGTTGAAGGTGGTCACGAGCAGAAAGGGTTGGTCGGGGCCGACGAACGCGGACGCGATTCCCCAATACTCGCGGTAGAACTCCCCCCCGCGGCGGTCCAGCGTCACCCGCCCGCCGCCGCGGAGCCGGGTGTCATCGTACCCCGGCATGACGTGGGGGATCATCCGCATCCCGCGGACCCGGGCGGCGCGGTCGGCCGCGTGGTACTGCACCGCGACCCCGGGGAGGAAGTCCGGCCGGTGGTACATGTTGTACGCCGTCACGGCCTCGAAGTTCTCCGTCAGGAAGGGCCAGTCGAGCTCCCCCGGCCGCTCCCAGTACATGACGTCGGCGACGAGGTAGGGGGCGATGCCGTGCCCGGCCAGCAGCGCCCGGGCCGCCCGGAGGTACGGCCCGGCGTTGACCATGTTCCGGACCAGGTAGACCATCACCACCGCCCGGCCACCGTGGCGGAGGTAGCACGGGTGCCCGAGGTACGTCCGGGCCAGGTGGTCGAAGTGTTCGACGAGCCGGACCCCCGCCACGGTCCCGTCCGGCAGCCTCGCCGCCAGGTCGATGGGCTTGTCCGGGGGGAGGCCGAGGGCGATGGGGGTTTCGTAGTGCAGGGCGAAGCGGAACCCGGCCGCCTCCACTTCCGGCAGGACGGCCTCCCGCAAGTTTTTGGCTTCCCGCCCGCCGGGCGAGAGGCAGGAGACCATGAAGAAGTCGAGGTCGGCTTCCCTGGCTCCGCGGATGTGCTCGGCGACGACCGCGCGGTCGGCGCTCCGGTAGCGCCCCAGCTTCGGGGTGTCGGTGGCGGGCTGCCCCGCCCAGCGCTCCGCATCGTACCAGGGGTAGTAGTGCGCTCCGACGAGTACCTCGGCCGGTGGTGCCGGGGCCATGCCCGCCTGCTGCCGCGAGAGGAGGGCCAGCACGACGACGGACAGAACCAGGGCGAGCCCCACCAGTGCCGTGCGCAAGGTCAGTCTCCGGCGGCCTGCACGGCCTGACGTCGGCCGTACCCCGCTACCGTACCGGGGTGGCTACTTCTTGGGGGCGGGCGGCAGGAACACGTTGTCGCGCTCCAGCGGCAGCTGGAAGGCGTCGGCGACGCGGGTCATGTAGTTGCACCACGCCGTGTACCAGATCAGGTCGACCGCCCGGGTTTCGCCGAACGCCGCCACCAGCGCGGCCCGGTCCGCGGCGGCGAACCCCGCCGGGTTCCTGCTGAGCGTGTACGCCAGCCCGAACGCGGCCCGCTCGGCCGCCGGGAAGTCCGACCAGTCGCCCGCCGCCAGCTTCCGGACCCGCTCACCCACCTCGCCCGACTTGAGGCCCGCGACCGCGAGCAGCATTTCGCTGTGGCCCATTCAGTAGAAGCAGTCGTTGGTCCGGGTCACCACCCAGAACATCGAGTTGGTGAACACGCGGTCGACCTTGGCCTCCTCGTAGTACGCGCCCAGGCACGCGAACCACGCCCGCGTCATCCCCGGCTGGTACCCGCTGCTGACCGTGTTCCACAGGATCTTCTGCGCCTGGTCCTTCTCCCGGCCGGACAGGCTCTCGAACCGCGAGGCGTCCGGCAGGGGGATGCGGAGCGCCCGGTCCTTCTGCGCGGCGAGGGCGGCCCCGAGTGCGTCCGCCCCGCCCTTCGACCAGTCGAGGCGGACGCGCGGGCCGGCGTGGGTCACCGCCTTGAGGTCGTCCCACGCCGGCCGCGGGGGCGTGGCCACCGCGCTCACCTTCGCGGCGTCGAACGCCACCATCACCGGCGGGTCGGGCCGCGGCCCCACGCCCAGCCCCAGGACGATGCGGTTGTGGAAGTTGGCGTAGGCGACGGAGTGGACCAGTGCCGTCGTCCGCTCGGGGCCGTACTGCTTGAGCACGGCCGCGAACTCACCGTCGGTGATCGCGTGCCCCTCCTTCGTCAGCTTGCGGGCGAAGGCCACCGCGGGCTCGTCCGCGCCGGGCTGGGCCGACACCCCGGCCCGCGCCAGGTCGGCCGAGGCGGTCGCCACCCCGTACTTGCTGCCGAGGGTGTCCGCCACGGCGAGCCGCACCCGGGCGGCGAGGACGGTGCCGAGGGGGTTCTCGGCCCGGTGGAGGTAGTCGAGTTCGAGCATCCGGGCGGTCGTCTTGGGGAGCGGACCGGCGAGCTCCACGGCCCACGCCGGCAGCGGCGGCCGCTCGGGCGGCGGCAGCCGGTCCCACGCGACCTTCCCGTCCTTCGGGGCGGGCGCGGGGGTGGCTTCGAGGAGGCACATGGCGAGAGCCTGCTCCATCTCGCCGGCCTTGAACCCGAACGGCCCGCGCCCGCTCTGGTAGGCCACCCGGCCGCGCGGGTCGATCACGTAGAACCGGGCCGGCATGGCGCTGTAGGCGTTGCCCGCCGGGTCACCGATCTCGTCCACCAGCACCGGCATCCCCGGCTTGAGGCGGTCGCGGAACTGCTCGCACACGGCCACCCGCTCGGCCGTCGTGGTCGGCTGCTTGACCGCCACCCCGACCTTCGTGTTCGACTCCATCCGCCACCCGTCCAGCGGGTGGGCCTCGCGGACGTAGACCATCACGAACTTCGCCCGGTCCTTGTACCGCTCCCGCAGCGCGTCGGCCTCGGGGAAGGTCGCCCGGAACGGGCTACAGGTGAAGTTGCCGAACACCAGCACCACCGGCTTCGGGCCGACCAGCTTCGACAGCGTCACCGTCTCCGTCCCGTCCACCGTCTTCAGCGTGAAGTCCGGCGCCGGGTCGTCGACCCCCGGCCCCTCCTGGATCGACCCGAGTTCGCCCGAGTACAGCCCCTTCACCAGCATCGGGATGCTCGGCCCGTCACCGGGGAGGAACCCTCCCGGCCCGGCCGGGAGAAGTGCGGCGCGTAGGTCGTCGGGGGTGAGGTGGTCCTTCCCGCCGCCGGCCCTCTTGAGGAACGCCTCGAAGTCCTCGCGGGTCAGCTTCGCGTTGCCGTCCGCGTCCATCCGGCGGAAGAAGCGGGTGACCAGGGCCGACTGCTGGACGTAGGGGTTCTTGTCCGACCAGTCGAGGTCGGCGGGAGTGACGGCCCCGTCGCCGTCGCGGTCGAGGCGGGCGAACAGGTCGGCCGCCCCGCGGAACATGGCCCGGGGGACGCCCTTGGCCTTGGCGTCGAGCTCGTGCCGCGCGGCGAGCCAGGCCCAGGTGTAGCGCGTCCGGGCGGGGCCGAACCAGCTGACGCCGGGGTCCATGTACGTCCCGCGGAGGACGGCCAGGAGCATCCGCACGGCCTCGGGCTGGGCCTTGCCGGCGTACTGCTTGTCGAGCTCGGCGGCGGTGGCGGCCGCGGCCTTCGGGTCGGCGTACTGCGCCTCGGTCAGCGGCGGCAGTGTGACCGGCCCCTTGACCGGCGGGGCGGGGTCGGCGGCGGTCGCCACGGCCGCGACCGCCGCCAGGAGGGCGGCGAGGGAGAGACGGATCGACACGGGAGGCACCTCGTCGAGGAAGCCCGGTCGCGGGCTGCTTACCGGTCCCAGTAGCTGTCGGTCCAGCGGAGCTGTTGGAGCTGTTCGTAGCTGAAGTAGGCCAGCGACCCGAACAGGGCGAGGGTCCACAGCGTGCCGCGCGGGAACCACCACGGGGCGCTCTCCAGGGCGGCCTCCAGGCCCGGGAGGCGGGCCATGCACGCCAGGCTGTACACGGCCATCGCCCCGGCCACGCCCACCGAGATCTGCAACGCTACCCGCGTGCCCCGGGCGCGGAAGACGTGGACGCACACCTCGTGCGACACCTTCCCCCCGTCCAGCGGCAGCACCGGCAGCAGGTTCACCAGCCCCCACACGACGTTCACGTACAGCAGGCTGAAGTACGCGAACAGCGCCAGCGGCGCGGCCCCGGCCCAGGGGGTCACCCGGTTCGAGCCCCACACCGCCGCGGCGAGCAGGAACCCGGCCGCCGGCCCGGCCAGGGCCACCGCCACCCGCTGCCACCGGCCGCTGACGTGCGCCCACGGGACCGCCAGCCCGCCGAGGCCGTACAGGATGACGTGCGAACCGACCCCGTAAAAGCGGAACGCGAGGGCGTGGCCGAGCTCGTGGGCCAGCAGCGACACGAAGGCGATGGCGACCCAGGCCAGGATGAACTCCGGGTGGTCGGGGTCGAACAGGCTGGACCCGAGGAAGAGGGTGGCGAGCCAGAACAGGGGGTGGACGCGCACCGGGAACCCGAACAACCGGAACGTCAGGTCGAAGCCGGTGCGGTCGGGCTCGGCGAACACGGTGACACCTCGGCGGCGGCGGGGTACGCTGCGATTGTACAGCTGTCGCCCGCCGGGGTGAGGGTATGGACTGGTCCGCGTTCCGCCGCCACTTCCCGGTCACGGGGCACTGGGCGTTCCTCGACCACGCCGCCGTCGCGCCGCTCCCCGACGTGGCGGTCGCCGCGCTGCGCGGGTACGCCGACAGCCTGGCCGCCAACGGCATCGCCGCCGTCCGCGACTGGGTCGCGCGCGTCCGGCACGTCCGCGAACTGGGCCGCCGGCTCATCAACGCCCCCGCCGCCGACGACGTGTTCTTCGTCCCGAGCACCACGCTCGGCATCGGCGTGGTGGCCGAGGGGTTCCCGTGGCAAGCCGGGGACAACGTCGTCCTCCCGGCCGACGAGTACCCGTCCAACCAGTACCCCTGGCTGAACCTCGCCGCCCGCGGGGTCGAGGTCCGGAGCGTGCCGACCCGGGCCGGCCGGGTGCTGGTGGACGACCTGCGGGCGGCGATGACCGACCGGACGCGGGTGCTGGCGGCGTCGGCGGTGCAGTTCTCCACCGGCTTCCGGGCCGACCTGGACGCCCTCGGCGAGCTGTGCCGGTCGCGCGGCGTGTTCTTCTTCGTGGACGCCATCCAGGCGCTCGGCGCCTTCCCAATCGACGTCCAGCGCACCCCGATCGACGCCCTGGCGGCGGACGGCCACAAGTGGCTCCTCGGCCCGGAGGGCGGCGGGATCGGCTACGTCCGCCGGGAGTGGGTGGACCGGCTGCACCCGATCGGGGTGGGGGCGTTCAGCGTGGCGCGGCCGCTGGAGTTCAGCACGATCGACTTCACCCTGAAGCCCCACGCCGGCCGGTGGGAGGGCGGAGCCTACCCCCTCCCCGGCATCACCGCCCTCGGGGCTAGCCTGGAACTGCTCCTGGGCGTCGGCATCCCGGAACTGGAACGCCGCGTCCTGGAACTTACCGACTACCTGTGCGCCCAGGCAGCAGCCGCGGGGTGGGAGGTGTACAGCAGCCGCGGCCCCGGGGAGGCGTCGGGAATCGTGTCGCTGACCGTGCCGGGCGTGCCGGCCGACGCGGTGGTCGCGGCCTGCCGCGCCGCGGGGGTGATCGTCAACGCCCGGGCCGGCCGCGTGCGGGTGAGCCCGCACGGGTACAACACGGTCGAAGAACTGGATCGGTTCGTCTCCGCAGTCAAGGGAATGACGAATGCCCCACCAATGCCCCACCAATGACGAAGGAAAACCGAGCGGCTGACGGTCGACTCGACGTCCGCCCGCCGGTGATTCGAGCTTCGGCCGGTGGCTCGGGGCCCGGTAGGGCGGTAGGCGTGTAGCCCGGGGTGCAACCCCGGGCGGCGAACGCGGTGTCACGAGGGGCGGGGCGATACGAACTCCGCCCGAGGCCGCCCGGGGTTGCACCCCCCGGGTGGCGAACGCGGCATCACGAGGGGTCGGGCGATACGAACTCCGCCGGGGCCGCCCGGGGTGCAACCCCGGGCTACACGCCCACCGCCCTACCGAGCCCCGAGCCACCGGCGGACGCCGCGCCGCTCAAAGGTGGGCCGGCCGTTCAGCGGGTCTTTGCGTCCGTCAGTCCCCCCGGTAAGAGGGTGCCATGTCGAACCTCCTATCCCCGAGGGTGGCGGTGTACACCGGGACGTTCGACCCGGTCCACCTCGGCCACCTGGACATCATCGCCCGCGGGAGCAAACTATTCGACCGGCTGGTCGTCGGGGTCGGGATCAACCCGGACAAGGCGACGCTGTTCTCCATCGAGGAGCGAGTGGAACTGCTGGAGGCGGTGACGAAGGAGTTCGGGAACGTGGACGTGAAGGCGTTCACCGGGCTGGCGGTGCAGTTCGTCCGCGGGCTGGGGGCGGCGGTGATGCTCCGCGGGCTGCGGACCCTGAGCGACATGGAGTACGAGTTCACCATGTCGCTGATGAACCTGAACCTCGACCCCGGGGTCGAGACGGTGTTCCTGATGGCGAAGGAGGAGTTCAGCCACGTCAGCAGCTCGCTGCTGCGGCAGATCGCGGCCCTCGGCGGCGACCTGTCGAAGTTCCTGCCGGGGCCGGTGAAGGGGCCGTTGGTCCGGCGGGCGCGAGGGGGGTAGCCGCTACCCCGGGTTGCGGCGGCACGTTCTCGACTCGACAACCGATGGACCGCTACGCGGTGGCGAACCTGACGTGTCTCGCGGTGCTGGTGGCCGCCGCGGTCGCCGGGGCCGTCGCCCTCCGCTGGGACGGGTGGGCGGTCGCGCTGGCGGCCGTCGGGGCGTTCTTCGTCGGCGGCTGGGTGGTCGAGCGGACGGCCCCGGGAACCCGGCTCCTGGACTGGCTGGGGGCGGGCTGGAAGCCGTAGGGGGACGACACGGTGGCGTTCGTCCACTCCGATGCGTGGGTGCTGGTTGCAGCAGTGTACGCCCGCAAGCCGGCGGACCGGCCGGCGCTCGTGGCCGCCGGCGACTACGTGAACAACGCCGTCCTCACGACCGGAGAACTGGAGGGCGGGCTGCGCCGACTCACCGCCGCCGGCTACCTGCGGGAGGAGGCCGGCGGCTTCGTACTGGGGCCGGCCGGAGCAGCGGTCGAGACGGCCATCGCCACGGGCGGCAGGGGGATCGGCCGGGCCTGGGACGTGCGCCGGGCGATGACGCTGGCCGAGGCCGAACTCGGGGTCACCGAGAGGGTGAGCCAGTGGGGATCGAATACCGCCTGCGGTTCACCGCCCCAAACGTCCCGACGGTGACGGCTCTCCTGGGGCAGCTGCCGGGGGCTCGGGCGGAGGCGCTGCCGGAGCCGCGCTACGACCTCGGGTCCGGGCCGGACGCCTCGGTGTGGCTGGAGCCCGACGGGGTGCTGTTCTGCGACCATTGCGGCGGGGGCGGGCGGCGCGTTCTCGGCGAATTGGTCGCCGCGCTCGCGGCGGCGTTCGGGCCGGTGACCGTCGAAGAACTCTGACCCCCCGCCGCCCACGCTGGCTGTCGGTCAGTCAAGCCCCCGGTCGCGGGCCGACCAGCCTCGATCCTTCATATTTCCGCTGTCACCGCCTCGGGGCGGGGGGCGGAACGCAGGAAGCCGCTCGGAATCGCAGGAATTGGCCGGGAATGGGGGGTGAAATGAGAACGGGCCGCCGGGTGTGACCCCGGCGGCCCGCCTGCCCAAGCCTCTACCCGTATCCCGCTGATACGGGTAGGGTTGCCATGCCGAAGAATGCTATCGCAGGTGGCGTGCCAAACCGCGAATTCGGTCCCGCGCAAGCGCCGTCGGGTGAGGCGTTCACCCAACGAGCCCCCCGCCGAGAACGCCGGGCGGCCCCTCCCGGAAGCTCCCCATGTTTCCCGACTTCACCAACCCGGCCCGCCCCACCCACCCCGGCGTCGTCACCTTCGTCGGCACCGACGGGGTCGAGCGGACCGAGCCGGCCGACCGGCTCCCCGAGTGGGTCGCCTACGCCCCGTCCGCGGACGGGTCAGCTGTGCCGGTCGTGCGGGTGATGCGGCTCAAGACCGACGGCGGCACCACCCTCCGGAGCTACGCGGCCGACGGCCGGCTCCTGTGGGTCGGGCTGACCGTGGCCGCCCCCCCGGCCGACCCGTTCGTCACCACCCCCCGCCCGGCCCCGGCCCGCCCGGCGGCCGCCGACCCGGCCCCGGCCGGCTGGTTCTGACCCCCGGTTACGCCCATGCCCCGGACGCCGCGGCCGAGCTGGTGGGTCTACGTGGTCCGGTGCGCGGACGGGTCGCTCTACACCGGGGTGAGCACCGACCCGGACCGCCGGCTGCGGCAGCACAACGCCGGGACCGCGTCGCGGTACACCCGCTCCCGGCTGCCGGTCGAACTGGTGTACCGGGAGCGGCGGCGGGGCCGGTCGGACGCGCTCCGCCGGGAGGCCGCGTTGAAGGCTCTGCCGCGCCGCGCCAAACTCGCCCTTCTTGCCCAGGCCGGGTGACACGCCGCCGGGCCGACCCGCCGGCCGCCCGCCGCCCGGTTCTCGTTGCCAACCGGCCGGGCGGGAGCTAGCCTTGTCGGCACCGCGGGGCGGACGTCCCACTCCCGCCGGTGTTCCCCCGCCGGGCCACCGATGTCCGCCTTCCTGCCGCAGCACGACCCCGCCCGCGCGGACCGCGACGCCGCCCTCGAAAGCGCCCGCCAGCAGTACGCCTACAACTACACCCACGTCTCGCCCCTCGCCCTCGTGGACCGCGTGCCGCGGCACGACGAGTTCACCTACGGGTGGATGAAGGTGATGGGCGAGCGCATCCTGACCACGCTCGACAACGAGGCCCACCTGACCCGGGCCGACCGGTTCGCCGAGTTCCTCCGCGGCAAGCACAGCTGGCTCTCGGCCCTCATCGCCGACGGGTTCGAGATCCTCGGCGGGCTGAAGACCCTCGTCGCCGACGCCCTCAAGTTCTCCGGCCGGCACGACGCCACCCCCGCCCGCCCCAAGTCGCTCGACGACTACGCCCAGCTGTTCCGCAAGATCGGCCTCCCGCCGATTTCGCGCGACTACGCCGACGACGCGGTGTTCGCCGAGATGCGGCTGGCCGGCCCGAACCCGGTGGTCCTCCGGGCCGTGGACCGGGTCGACGACCGCTTCCCGCTCACCGACGAGCTGTTCCAGGACGCCCTGCCCGGCGACTCGCTCGCCGCCGCCGCGGCCGAGGGCCGGCTGTTCCTGGCCGACTACCACCTCCTCGCCAACGCCGAGTGCAGCGACTACCCCGACGGCCGCAAGTACCTGTACGCCCCGCTCGCCGCGTTCGCCCTCGACCGGACGACGCGCCGGCTCCGCCCGGTGGCGATCCAGTGCAAGCAGACGCCCGGCCCGGACAACCCGATCTTCACCCCGCGCGACGGTTACAACTGGCTGATCGCCAAGACGGTCGTCGAGATCGCCGACGGCAACCTGCACGAGACCGTGACCCACCTGGGGCTGACGCACCTGCTCATCGAGCCGTTCGTCGTCTCGACGCACCGCCAGCTGGCCCCGAACCACCCGCTCTTCCTGCTGCTCGCCCCGCACTTCGAGGGGACGCTGGCGATCAACGACGCGGCCTGGAAGTACCTCGTCGCCGGCAAGGGGGCGGTGGACAAGCTCCTCGGCGGCACCATCAGCTACTCCCGCGGGCTGACCGCCCACGGGCTCCAGGCGTTCTCCTTCGCCCACTCCTCACTCCCGGTCGCCCTCGCCGAGCGCGGCGTCGCCGACCCCGACCGGCTCCCGGGCTACGCCTACCGCGACGACGCCCTCCTCCACTGGGGCGCGATCCGCGACTGGGTGCGGGAGTACGTCGGCCTGTACTACCCGTCCGACGCCGACGTCGCCGCCGACACCGAGCTCCAGGCGTGGGGGACGGAGATCGGCGCCGCCACCGGCGGGCGGATCAACGGGGTGGGGCGGGTCGGGATGGTGGCCGAGGTGGTCGAAGCCCTGACGCGGGTGATCTTCACGTGCAGCGTCCAGCACGCGGCGGTCAACTTCCCGCAGTACGACCTGATGAGCTACGCCCCGAACATGCCGCTCGCCGGGTACGCCCCGGCCCCCACGTCGCGGCGCGGGGCGACCGAGCAGGACTACCTGAACATGCTCCCGCCGCTGAACATGGCGGAGCTCCAGATGGAACTCGGCTACACGCTGGGGACGGTCCACTACACGACGCTGGGCCAGTACCCGGCCGGGCACTTCCGCGACCCGCGGGTGGCCGGGCCGCTGGCCCGGTTCCAGGCCCGGCTGGCCGAGGCCGCGCAGGCGATCACCGCCCGCAACGCGGGCCGCCGGCCCTACGAGTACCTCCTCCCGGGCGCCGTCCCCCAGAGCATCAACGTCTAACCGCGCCGGCGGCGAGGGCCCATGTCGTCCGTGTCCGAGGGGCTGTTCCGCGTCGCCTTCCGCCGCCGCGTGCGGCAGTTCGCCGGCATCCCCGGGCCGCCCCCGCGGTTCCCGTTCGGCACCCTCCTCGACTTCGTCGGCCGGCAGCCGTGGGACGTCCTCGCCGGCTACGGCAAGACCTACGGCGGCATGAGCGTGGCGTGGGCGTTCGGCGTCCCGCTGGTCGTGCTGAACGACGCCGAACTGATCGGCGACGTCCTCGACCGCCGGCACGCCGACTACTACAAGGACGTCCCCGGCGCGGCCCTCGCGCCCGTCATCCTGCCGCAGTGCCTGTTCATCTCCAACGGCCCGAGCTGGGCGCGGCGGCGGGCCGCGCACCCGATGAACCTCCCCGACCTCGACAGCTGGCTCGACGCCCAGGTGCCGGTGCTGCGGGCGGAGCTGGAGGCCGGCATCGACCGGCTCGTCGCCCGCTCCGCGACCGGCCCGTTCGACCTCCTCGACGCGATCCTTCGGCTGTCCTTCCGGGCCTTCGCCCGGGTGACGTGGGGCGACCCGTTCGGCGATGACGACTACGACCGGTTCATGTACCTCGGGGGCGTCGGCGACGGGCGGATGAAGAACCCGCTGCGGGCCATGCTCCCGCCGTTCTCGCCGCGCTTCTGGTCCGAGCAGCGGGCGTGGTACGCCAAGTTCTCTCAGCTGATTGCGGCCGCCGCCCGCTCGCCCGACCCGGCCCGGACCGACCTGCTAGCGACGATGCTCCGCCGCGGGGCCGCGCCCGACTCGAAGGAGTTCCTGGCCCTGATGGCCAACATCTTCTACGGGGGCGTGTACTCCGCCAGCAGCTGTCTCGCCACCACCTTCTACCAGCTCGCCCGGCGGCCCGACCTCGCCGCCCCCCTCCGGGCCGAGGTGGGCGACCTGTTCGCCCGCGCGCCGGCGTTCGACCGGGCCGCCCTCGACGCCGCCCCGCTCCTCGACGGCGTCGTCCGCGAGTCGCTCCGCTACCTCACGCCGGTGCCGCTGTACGGCCGGAACGTCGTCACCACCCGCCCGACCACCCTCGGCGGCCGGACGCTCCCGCCCAACACCATCGTTCTGGTCACAAACTGGCTGTTGCACCGCTCCCCGGCTCACTGGTCCGACCCCGATCATTACGATCCGTACCGGTGGGTGAACGGGGCGCGGGCCGCCGACCCGCCCGGGAGTGGCTACTTTTTCCCCTTTGGCCGGGGGCCGCGGCAGTGCGTCGGGCTGCGGTTCGCGTTGTTCTACCTGAAACTCGCCGCGGCCACGGTTTGCGTGCGGTCGCGGGTCGAACTCGAACCGGGAGCCGAGTATAAACAATCGTACTTCTTCGGGGTCATGATGCCCCGCGGTCTGAGTGCCCGGTTCGCGCGGCCATGACGGCCCGCCGCCCGACGGGGTGGGGGATGCCCGACGAGACGCAGAAGCTGGACGGCACCAACCCGGCGGCCCCGGGGACGGTGACCAAGCCTCTGAACACCGACGCCCCGCCGCTCACCACCGGCGGCGGGCCGGTGCCGTTCGTCGCCGACGCGGCGGCGGGCCTGCCGGCCGCGTTCGGCCGCTACCGGGTCGAGGGGTTCAAGGGCCGCGGCGGGTTCGGCACCGTCTACGTCGGGTTCGACGACACGCTCAACCGCCGGGTGGCGATCAAGGTGCCGCACCGGGCTGTGTCCGGGGACGGCGCCGACCACTTCCTCCGCGAGGCCCGCCGCCTCGCCCGCCTCCGCCACCCCGCCATCGTCATCGTGTTCGACGCCGGGGTGCAGGACGGCCGCGGCTACATCGTCTCCGACCTCATCGAGGGCGACCGGCTCGACGTCTGGCTCACCCGCGACCGCCCGGACCCGGCCGCCGCCGCCCGGGTCGCCGCCGGGGTCGCCGACGCCCTGGCCCACGCCCACGCCCAGGGGGTCGTCCACCGCGACGTGAAGCCGTCGAACGTCATCATCACCCCGGAGCACCGGCCGGTCCTGCTCGACTTCGGCATCGCGCTGACCGAGGACGACGACCGGGGGCCGTGGCGGGAGCTGATCGCCGGGACGCCCGGGTACATGTCCCCGGAGCAGGCCAGCGGCGAGGGCGACCGGCTCGACGGCCGGACCGACGTCTACAGCCTCGGGGTGGTGCTGTACGAGATGCTCGTCGGCCGCAGCCCCTTCGCGGCCGAGTCGCGGGAGGAACTCCTCCGGCAGACCGCGTTCGACGTCCCGGCGCCGCCGCGGCTGGTCGTCCCGGGGGTGCCGGCCGAGCTGGAGCGGGTGTGCCTGCGGGCGCTGGCGAAACGCCCCGCCGACCGCTTCGCCACGGCCCACGACTTCGCCGTCGCGCTCCGGGCCGCCGCCGACGCGATCGACGCCGCCGCGGCCCCACCCACCCCGCGCGTGCCGATCTCCTTCACGCCGGCCGGGGGGCGTGTCTCCTGCCCCCGGTGCGGCACGCCGGGGGTGACGTCCCCCGCCCTGTGCCCGGTGTGCGCCCGCTCCGCGGCGGACACCCGGATGATCCGCTCGGGCGTGGCCGGCGGGCCGGTGACCCCCGCGCCGACCCCCAGCACGACGCCCGAGCGGCGGCAGGTGACGGTCCTGGCCGCGGGGCTGGAGTGGCCGACCGGCGGCGAGCCGGTGGACCCGGAGGAGCGGTTCGAGCGGGCGGTCGCGTTCCGGTCGGCGTGCGACGAGGCCGTCCGCCGGTACGAGGGGGTGTCGCTCCCGTCCGGGCCGGCGTACGCCGCCTGCTTCGGCTACCCGACCGCCCTCGAAGACGCCGCCGTCCGGGCCGTGCGGGCGGCGGGCGACGTCCTGACCGCCTACCGCGGTGCCCGGGCCGGCGGCGGGCCGCAGCCGTTCCCGTGGGCGGCCGTCCACACCGGGACGGCGATCGTCGGCGGGGGGAGCGGGCTGGTGTCGGTCGAGGGGGACGTCGTCACGGTGGTCACCCGGCTGGAGGCCGCGGCCCGGCCCGACGCGGTCCTGGCGACCGGGCCGGCGTACCGCCTGGCCCGCGACCTGTTCGAGTGGGAGCCGCTCGGCACCCACGAGGTCCGCGGGGCGCAGCCGGTCGAGCTGTTCCGCGTCGTGGGGCCGGCCCGCAGCGCCACCCGGCTGGAGGCCGTCGCGGCGGCCGGGCTGACCCCGCTCGTCGGCCGCGACCAGGAGGTCGGGCTCCTCCGCGACCGGTGGCAGCTGGCCTGCGAGGGGATGGGGCAGATCGTCCTGCTCGTCGGCGAGCCGGGGATCGGCAAGTCCCGGCTGACCCACACGCTCAAGGACCGGCTGCGGGCGGAGTCCGGGGCGTCCGGGTCGCCGGTGGTCGAGTGGCGGTGCAGCCCGGTCCACCGGGACAGCCCGCTCCACCCGGCCGTCGAGTACTTCCGCCGGGCCTTCCGCCTCGGGGACGAGGCGCCGGACGCCCGGGCCGACCGCCTGGTCGCCCACCTCCGCCGCGTGGGGCTGGCGGCCCCGGAGCAGATCGGCGTGTTCGCCGCGCTGCTGTCGGTCCCGCCCGGCGGCCCGGTGCCCCCGTTCGCCCTCAGCCCCCAGCGCCTCCGGGAGCGGACGCTCGCCGTGCTGGCGGACTGGCTGCGGGCCGTGGCGGCCGTCCAGCCGACCCTGTTCGTGGTCGAAGACCTCCACTGGGCCGACGCGACGACGCTCGACCTCCTCGCCGCCCTGGCCGAGGCCGCCCCGACCGACCCGCTCCTGATGCTCCTCACCTACCGGCCGGAGTTCAGCCCGCCCTGGGGCGCCCCGGCGTACCAGACGCAGATCGCACTCAACCGCCTGACCCGCCGCCAGGTCGCCGACCTGATGGAGAAGAAGACCGGGGCCGCCGTCCCGGCCGCGGTGGTCGACCAGGTCGCCGCCCGGACCGACGGGGTGCCGCTGTTCGTCGAGGAGTTCACCACGCTCCTCGTCGAGTCCGGCGGGGCCACGGCGGTTTCCGCGCTGGCGATCCCGACGTCGCTCCAGGATCTGCTCCTCGCCCGCCTCGACCGCCTCACCGCCGACCGGGAGGTGGTCCAGCTGGCGGCGGCCCTCGGGCGGGAGTTCTCGTTCGACGTGCTCCACGCGGTGTCCGGGCGGGACGAGCCGACGCTGCGGGCGGAGCTCGGGAAGCTGGTCGCGGCCGAGATCCTGTTCCGCAAGGGCGGGCGGTCGGCCGAGGCCGGCTACCTGTTCAAGCACGCGCTGATCCGCGACGCCGCGTACCACTCGCTCCTGAAGGCCCGGCGGCAGCAGTTCCACGCCCGCATCGCCGAGGCGCTGGTCGGCCGGGGCGCCGGGGACGGCGAGCCGGAGGTGGTGGCCCACCACTTCACCGAGGCCGGCCGCCCGGCGGAGGCGGCCGAGTACTGGCTCCGGGCCGGCACCCGGGCGCTCGCCCGGACCGCCCCGGCCGAGGCGGTCGGGCACTTCACGCACGGGCTGGAGGTCGTCGGCCGCCTCCCGGCCGGGGCGGACCGCGACCGGGCGGAGGCGGCCGTCCAGGTGCCGCTCGCCACGGCCCTGATCCAGACCCGCGGGTACGCCGCCGGCACGACCGGGGCCACGCTCGAACGCGCCCGCGACCTGTGCGTCCGCCTCGACGAGCCGGAGCCGCTGTTCTACGTGACCTGGGGGCTGTGGACCTGGCGGCTCCTGCGGAACGAGCTCGACCTCGCGCTCGGGGTCGGGACGGAGCTCCTCGCCCAGGCCGAGGCGCGGCTCCACCCACGCTTCCTGGTCGAGGCGCTGTACCCGGCCGGGTGTACCCTGTACCACCGGGGCGAGTTCGCCGCCGCCGACCGCCACCTGGCGCGGGGCGTGGAGTTGTACGACCCCGACACGTGCCGCGGGCACGCCCGCCGGACCGGGCAGAACTCGGGCGTCACCCACCGGGTCTACGGCGGGCTGGCCCTGTGGGCGCTCGGGGCCGCGGACCGGGCGGTCCGGCTCTCCGAGGAGGGGGTGGCGGTCGCCACCCGGGAGAACGACTCGTTCTCCTTCGCCCACGCCCTGAACCACCTGTCCTGGCTGTACCACTTCTCCCGGCTCGGGGACCAGGCGCTCGCCGCCGCCGACCGGGTCATCGCCGTCTGCCAGGAGCAGGGGTTCGCGTTCTGGGAGGCGACCGGGGTGCTCAGCAGGGGCTGCGCCCTGGTCCAACTCGGCCGGGCCGAGGAGGGGATCGACCACCTCCGGCGGGGGCTGGCGGCGTTCCGGGCCACCGGGGCCGAGCTCCACCTGTCGTCCCGGTACGCGGCCCTGGCCGATGCGTACCGCGGCGTCGGCCGGTGGGCTGAGGCGCAGACGGCCATCGACGACGGCCGGGCACTGGTGGAGCGGTTCAACGAGCGATACGCCGAGTCCGAGCTGCTGCGGGTCCAGGGCGCCCTTGCCCTCGCCACCGACGACCGGGCCGGGGCGGAGCGGTGGTTCCGGACCGCCCTCGACGTCGCCCACCGCCAGGGCGCCCTGGCCTGGGAGTTGCGGATCGCCCTGAGCCTGGGTCCGCTGCTCGCCGCCACCGGCCGCCGGGGGGAGGCGGTCGGGCTGGTGGCCGGGGTCCGGGGGCGGTTCACCGAAGGCTTTGGACACCCCGACCTGACCGACGCCGACGCCTTCCTGGGGAACGCATGACCGCCCGCCGCCTCGCCCTCGCGTGCCTCCTCGTCGCTTCCGTTGGGCCTGTGTCGGCCGCCGACCCGATCTTCCTGCCGCAGGGGTGGGACGCGCCGACCCGGGCCGCGTTCTACACGATGCCGCAGGGGTCGCACATCGTCCCGTATGCGTGGGCGCTCGCGCTGGAGCAGCCGGACGCCAACGGGCCGCTCCTCTCGCCCGCCCTGATCGGGCGGCTCCGCTACCTCCCCGGGGAGAAGGACGCGAAGCTCAACCCCGACGGCCTGCCGGTCGGCTTCATGAAGGACGTGGACCGGAAGGGGCGGGCGTGGCTGGGGATGAACTGCTCCGCCTGCCACACCGGGCAGATCACCTACCAGGGCAAGAGCGTGCGGGTGGACGGCGCCCCGGCGCTCGCCGACCTGTTCGGGCTGGTGGACGGCCTGCTCGGGGCGCTGAAGGCGACCGGGACGGACGAGGCCAAGTTCACCCGCTTCGCGGCGAAGGTACTCGGCCCGACCGCGACCCCGGCCGACGCCGCGGCGCTGCGGAAGGAGCTGACCGCGTTCACCGCCGACTTCGAGGCGTTCGCCACCCGCAGCCGGCCGGCCCACGCCGGCGGGTTCGGCCGGATGGACGCCTTCTCGGTGCTGTACAACGAGATGCTCGGCACCATCCCGGGCGTGCCGGCGAACTACCGCACCCCGGCCGCGCCGGTGAGCTACCCGTTCCTCTGGCTGGCGCCGCGGCTCGACTGGGTGCAGTGGAACGGGTCGGTGCAAGACCCGGTCTCGCGCAACCTCGGCGAGGTGGTGGCGGTGTTCGGCCGCACCACCCTGACCACGACCAACGGGAAGCTCGGCTTCGACGCGAGCATGAACACGCCGAACCTGTACAAGCTCGAACAGATGGTGGCCCAGCTCCAGCCGCCGGCCTGGCCCGAAGCCGTGTTCGGGAAGATCGACCAGGAGAAGGCCAAGCGGGGGGCGATGGTCTACGCCCGCGAGAAGTGCGCCAGCTGTCACTTCGAGAAGGCGCCGTACCCGCTGACCGGGCCGAACGCGGCGGGGAAGCGGTTCATCCGCACGACCCAGACCCCGCTGAAGGAGGTCGGCACCGACCCGCGGATGGCGGCCGACTTCGTGAACCGGTCGGCGAAGACCGGCAAGTACGCCCCGCTCGTCGGCGGGCGGGCGGAGGCGCCGGCCCCGGAGGTCTTCTTCTACGCGCTCGGGGCGTTGACCGAGGCCGAACTCGACAAGCTCAAGCTGACGCCCGCCGAGGCCGCAGCGTACAACGGCTACCGGTCCGCGATCCTCCCCACGGACGACTACCTGCTCGGGTACAAGACGGGGCCGCTGCCGGGGATGTGGGCGACCGCCCCGTACCTGCACAACGGGTCGGTGCCGTCGCTGTACCAGCTGTTGCTCCCGCCAGCGAAGCGGGTGACGGCGTTCTGGGTCGGTAGCCGGGAGTTCGACCCGCGCGAGGTCGGCCACCGGTACGACCGCGGGGCCGACACCTTCCGGTTCGACACCTCCCTGCCCGGCAACAGCAACAGCGGGCACGACTACGGGACCGCCATCACCGACGCCGAGCGCTGGGATCTCATCGAGTACCTCAAGACCTTCTAGCCGCGGGGTGCGAACCGTTATCACCCCCGGTGTCCCGGCGTGCGGACCGCCCCCACGGCGCCGGCTTCGCTGCGTGGTGAGCGGTGAAGCCCATCGTCCGTTGACTCACGGAAGGACGACCGCCACCTCCTGCGACACCCGGTCGTCGGGAATATCGACCCGGGCGGCGACCCGCCGGCCGTCCGGGAGGACTCCCACCACCACGAGGTGTCGGAACTGCCACCGGCGCACCACCCGCCCGAGCGGGGACGTCGCACAGCCCGCCGGGACGTCGACCGTCAGCGGTCGGCCGTCGAACGGGGCGGCGACGGCCGACCGCGATGACGTGGGTGGGAGGCAGGCGTCGCGGGCGACTTCGGCATCCTCCCGCCGGCTGAACGCCTCGCAGCTGACCAACCACGGCGGGCCGTCCGGGCGGCTCACCCGGACGGTGAGGTCGAAGCCCCCGTCCCAGCGCCTGGCACACCACGGCACGAAGTCCAGGGCTGCCAGGCCCACGCCGAGAAAGGCAAGGCCGACCACCCGTCCATACCGCATCGGTCGGCCCCGTGTGGCAGGCATCAAACCACCAAGCGTAACGGGCGCCGTGGTGGGCGCCAAACCCCGGCTCGCCAAAGGGGATTGACGACCGGTGTCACCCGGACGAAGCGGTGCGGCAGGACCGGGGTACACGGGCCGCGGGGCGGGCGCGTATGATGATCCGCCCGGGGTGGGGCGGTCGCCGGCCGGCACGCGATTCGCACCCCCGCGGGCGTTTTTTCACCCGCGAGTCGTCCGCCATGCCCGACACGGACCCCCTCTGGTACAAAGACGCGGTCATCTACCAGCTGCACGTCCGAGCCTACCACGACAGCGTCGGCGACGGGTTCGGCGACTTCAAAGGGCTCACCCGCAAGCTCGACTACCTCGAAGACCTCGGCGTTACGGCCCTCTGGCTCCTGCCGTTCTACCCCTCCCCCCTCCGGGACGACGGGTACGACATCGCCGACTACACCGGCATCAACCCCCAGTACGGCCGGCTCGACGACTTCAAGGAGTTCCTGGCCGAGGCCCACCGCCGCGGCCTCAAGGTCATCACCGAGCTGGTGCTGAACCACACCTCCGACCGCCACCCGTGGTTCCAGCGCGCCCGCCTCGCGCCCAGGGGGAGCCCCGAGCGCGACTTCTACGTCTGGAGCGACACCCCGGACAAGTACCAGGGCGTGCGGATCATCTTCCCGGACTACGAGCGGTCGAACTGGACCTGGGATCCGGTCGCCGGGCAGTACTACTGGCACCGGTTCTTCCACCACCAGCCCGACCTCAACTTCGACAACCCGGCCGTCTGGGACGCCCTCTTCCCGGTCCTCGACTTCTGGCTGGGGATGGGCGTGGACGGGATGCGGCTGGACGCCATCCCCTACCTGTACGAGCGCGAGGGGACCAACTGCGAGAACCTGCCCGAGGGGCACGTCTTCCTGAAGGCGCTCCGCAAGCGGATGGACGAGAAGTTCCCCGGCCGGATGTTCCTGGCCGAGGCGAACCAGTGGCCGGAGGACGTGCTGCCCTACTTCGGCGACGGCGACGAGTGCCAGATGGCGTTCCACTTCCCGGTCATGCCCCGGCTGTACATGGCGCTCCACCAGGAGGACCGCTTCCCGGTCATCGACATCCTCGAGCAGACGCCGCCGATCCCCGAGAACTGCCAGTGGTGCACGTTCCTCCGCAACCACGACGAGCTCACCCTGGAGATGGTGACCGACGAGGAGCGGGACTACATGTACCGGGCCTACGCCGAGGACCGGACCGCGCGGATCAACCTCGGCATCCGCCGCCGCCTCGCGCCGCTCTTGAAGAACGACCGCCGCCGCATCGAGCTGATGAACGCGCTGCTGTTCAGCCTGCCGGGCACGCCGGTCGTCTACTACGGCGACGAGATCGGCATGGGCGACAACATCTACCTGGGCGACCGCAACGGCGTGCGCACGCCGATGCAGTGGAGCGGCGACCGGAACGCCGGCTTCAGCCGGGCCAACCCGCAGAAGCTGTACCTGCCGGTGGTGATCGACCCGGAGTACCACTTCGAGGCGGTGAACGTCGAGGCGCAGCAGAACAACCCGTCGTCGCTGCTGTGGTGGACGAAGCGGCTGATCGCGCTGCGGAAGCGGTCGCAGGCGTTCGGCCGGGGCACCATCCGCTTCCTGCGCCCGGCCAACCCGAAGGTGCTGGCCTTCGTCCGCGAGTACCGCGACGAGCGGCTCCTGGTCGTGGCCAACCTGTCGCGGTTCGTGCAGTTCGCCGAGCTCGACCTGCGGGAGTTCGCCGGGGTCGTCCCGGAGGAGGTGTTCGGCCGCACCCACTTCCCGAAGGTCGGCGAGATGCCGTACCTGCTGACGCTCGGGCCGCACACGTTCTTCTGGTTCTCCCTCCCGGTCGCGGCCCCCGCGGTCGTGGACGACGGGCACCGCGACCCGGTCCGGGAGCTCCCCGCCCTGCCGGGGGAGACCCCGCTGGCGGAGCGGTTCGACCCGAGCGGGCTGGACGACCTGGAGGCCGTGCTGCCGGCCTACCTGACCCGCCGCGCGGTGGCCGGCCGGCCGCCGGTCACCGCCGCCCACATCCGCGCCGCGGTCCGGGTCGGCGGGGACGTGCCGGCGTGGTTCCTCCTCGTGGCCGCCGAGTACCGGGAGGGGGTGCCCGAGCTCCTGTCGCTGACGCTCGCCTTCGTCCCCGCCGACCACCTGCCCGACGTGACGGCCCCGGTGGGGGACGTGGGGCTGGCGCGGGTCGCCGGCCCGGAGCCCGGGGTGCTGGTGGACGCGCTGGCCGTCCCGGCCTGCGCCCGGGTGGTGCTGCGGGCGATCCTGGGGCGGCGGGTGCGGGTGGTGGCCGACGGGGAGATGGTGTTCGACCCGACCGACCCGCCGCTGGCCCCCGCCGACCTGGACGCGGCCGACGCCCTGCCGGTGAGCATCCGCCAGACCGGGCGGAACACGCTGACCGTGGTGTACGGCGACCAGTACGTGCTGAAGACGTACCGCCGGGTGGACGACGGGGTGGCCCCGGCGCTGGAGGTCGGCCGGGTGCTGGCCGGGCGGCCGGGGTACACGGCGTTCGCCCAGGTGGCCGGCTCGGTCGAGTACCGCCGCCGCGGGGCCGGGCCGGCCACCCTGGCCATCCTGTACCGCCACGTCCCCCACCAGGGGAGCGCGTGGCAGTACACCCTCGACGAGCTGAGCCGGTACTTCGAGCGGGTGGCGGCGCTGTCGCGGGAGGTTCCGCCCCAGCCGCCGCGGGGCGAGCCGCTGGTCGGCCCCGGGCCGGACTCGAACGGGGCGGCGGTCCACTGGGAGGAGCTGGCCGGCGGGTTCGTCGAGACGGCCCGGCTGCTCGGCCGGCGCACGGGGGAGATGCACCTGGCCCTGGCCGACCCGGCCGGCGGCCCGGCCTTCGCCCCGGAGCCGTTCGGCAAGCTGTACCAGCGGTCGGTCTACCAGACGATGCGGAACACCGCCGGCAAGGTGCTCCGCCGGCTCCGGGCCGCGGCCGACCACGTCCCGGGCGCGGCCGCCCTGCTCGACCGCGAGGCGGCGCTGCACGACCGGTTCAAGGCGGTGATGGACCCGCACCTGGGCGGCGTCCGCATCCGGGTCCACGGCGACTACCACCTCGGCCGGCTCCTCCACACCGGCCGGGACTTCGTGGTGACCGACTTCGACGGGGAGACGGCGCGGACGGTCGAGGAGCGGCGGGTGAAGCGGTCGCCGCTGCGGGACGTGGCCGGGATGGTGCGGTCGCTCGACTACGCCGTCCGGTCGGTGCTGCTCGGGCTGGACGGCCGGAAGGGCCGGGCGCAGGGGGTGATCCGGGGGGAGGACGTGGCCGCCCTGACCCCCTGGGCCGACGCCTGGTACCGCCGGGCGGCGCGGGAGTTCGTGACCGCCTACCTGGACGTGGTCGGCTCGGCCAACCTCCTCCCCCCGTCCGAGGCGGGCCGGCGGGCGCTGCTGGAGGCGCTGGTGCTGGAGAAGGCGCTCCACGAGCTGGACAGCGAGCTGGCCGCCGCCGACCCGGTCCGCGCCGGCATCCCGATCGGCGGGATGCTGCGGATGCTGGGGTGACCGCCGGGCGGGCGGAATCCGGTTGACACCCCGGCCGCCGTCCGGAATGATCGGGAGAGTCTTCTTTCCCGCGTCCGGCCCGGTGGAACCGTCATGCGGCTGCCCGCCCCTTCGTACATGGTCGAGACGGTGCTCGGCGCCGGTGTGGTGGTTCTCGGGGTGGTGGCCGCCTGGCCCGACCCCCCGCCGCGGCCGAAGCCGACGGCCGCGGCGGCACACGCGCCGGCCGACCCCGGGGCGCCCCCCGCCGCCCCGGCGGAGCCCCCCGGGCTGCCCCCGGAAATCGCCGCGGCCCAGGAGCAGACCCACCGGGCGGTGGTCAAGGAGTGGGAGGCGCGGGTCGCCGCCGACCCGTACCCGCTGAAGCGCGACCCGGTCCGGGCGGCCGACGTGCGGGCGGCCCACCTGATGGCGTACCGGGCCGGAACGGTCGCGGCCTTCGAGCGGACGCCGGGCCGGGACGCCCCGTGGGCCGGCCTCGCGGCCAAGGCCCACGACCTCCGCGCCCGCATGCTCACCGAGGAGGCTCTGACCGGCGTCGTGCCCGAGCCCCTCGTCCGGGCCGACCGGGCCGCCCTGGCGGCCGCGGTTCGGGCCGGCTGTGACGACCCGCTGGTCGTGTACTGGAACATCCGGGCCACGAGCCTCCTGGGGTGGCCGGCGGACCTGGGCCAGTTCCGCCGCGCCGTGGACCGGGTGTGCGAGAGCGACTACCCCGCCGTCCGCCGGGTCCACGCGGCCCTCAACTGGCTGGCGGCGGTCGCCACCCTCCCGCCGGACTCGCCGTTCCGGGAGGACCAGGAGGACCGCGAGGACCGGTTCTGGGAACTGTTCGACGACGCCGTCCGCGAGCGGACCCTGGTGGCCGACGAGGAGCTGGCCGCCCTGGCCGCGCGCTGGGAGGCGTACCGGCGGGGTCTGGGCCGGCCGCGCGAGCAGGCGCTCTCCGAGCTCGACCGGCACATCCGCCGGGCCGGCGGCCGCCCCTACCTCCGGCAGACCGTCCGCGGGGCGGGGCTGGTCCGGGTGGCGTGGGACGCCCGCGGGGGCGGGTTCGCGGGCACCGTCACCGAGGCCGGCTGGCAGGTGTTCTACGCCCGCCTCCAGGACGCCCAACGGGTGCTGGCCGAGGCCGCCGAGGCCGACCCGGACGGGTACACCGCCCCGACCGCGATGCTGTCCGTCTGCATGGGGCTGGGGCTCGACCGGGAGGAGGCCGAGGACGCCTTCCGGTGCGCCCTCGCCGCCAACCCCTTCAACCGGACGGCGTGCCACGCGAAGCTCGAGATCCTCCACCCGAAGTGGCAGGGGAGCCCGGACGGCACGGACTACCTGTCGTTCGCGTGGGCGCTGGCCCTCCACCCGCCGGAGTACGAGTTCCAGCAGGTGGCGCTGAACAGCCTCCTGCGGAACCAGCGGATTTCCGCCCCGGCCGGGCTGCCCGGGGACGCGGACGTCCACCAGTACTTCTCGACCCCGGCGGTGTGGTCGCTCGTCCGGACGGCCGCGGAGCAGGCTCTGAGGGTCAACCCGGACGACGGGTACGTCCGCAGCGTCTACGCCCGGGTGGCCTGCGCCGCCGCGCAGCTCGCCGTGGCCCGCGAGCAGTTCACGCGCCTCGGGGACGCGTTCTCCCCGCTGGTGTTCGCCGACCGCTTCGAGTACGACGCCCACCGGCGCACCGCCGGCGTCCGCCTGCACTGACCGGGTCAGCCCGCGAGCGCGGCCCTCGCCGCCGCCACGTCGCGGGCGAGTTGCGCGACCAGCTCGGCCGGGCCGGGGAAGGGGCGGGTGTCGCGGAGCTTGGCCACGAACTCGACCGGCAGCGCGGCCCCGTACACGTCGCCGGCGAAGCCGATCAGATGGGCCTCGACCTTGCGGGCGTCCTCGCCGAACGTCGGGTTCGGGCCGACGTTCGCCGCCCCCGGCCACTCGACCCCGTTCACGACCGCCCGCACCGCGTACACGCCGTCCCCCGGGAGGACCGTCGGCACGCCGCCCAGGTTGGCGGTCGGGAAGCCGATCGTGCGGCCGCGGCGGGCGCCGGGGACCACCGTCCCCGTCACCCGGTACGGCCGGCCGAGGAGCCCGGCCGCGCCCGCCACGTCCCCCGCGAGGAGCGCGGCCCGCACCCGGCTGCTCGACACCGGCTCCCCCCCGACCGCCAGCGGGGGGACTTCCTCGAACCCCACCCCGGCCGCGGCACACAGCGACCGCAAGAGTCCCGTGTCCCCGGTTCGGCCGCGGCCGAACCGGAAGTCGTAGCCCTCGACCACCGCCCGCGCCCCCAGCTGGCCGAACAGCACGTCACGCACGAACGCCCCCGGCTCCAGGCCGAGGAGGGCGCGGTCGGGGCGGTAGACGACCACGCGGTCGGCCCCGGCGGCGCGCAGCAGGTCGGCCCGGTCCCCGACCGTGGTCAGCGGCGGGCGGGGCGGGGCGTCGGGGACGAGGATCTGGTAGGGGGGCGGGTCGAAGGTGACGGCCACGGCCGGGCCGCCGACCCGGGCCGCCCAGCCGGCGGCGGCCCGGACGAGGGCGCGGTGGCCCTCGTGGACGCCATCGAAGTTCCCGACCGTGACGGCCCCGCCCGCGAACCCCGGGGGGGCGTCAGCTGTCCGGTCGAGTACGGCGGTCGTCATCCGGTCATCATGCGGCGGCGCGGACGGGGCGGCCAGCGGGGCAGTCACCCGGGCTTCGCCCCGCGCCCCCGGCGGGAGACGGAGGTTCCGTCCCCGTCGCCCCGCCCGCGGAGGGCGGCGGCGGTGACGTACTCGCCGAGAATACGCGCCTGGTCCTCGGGCGGGAGTTTCTGACAGTACCACCAGATGGCGGCCGAGTTGACCAGAGCCTTGGTGCTGTCCATGTCGTCCGCGGCGCGGGCGAGGTCGTCGGCGAGCCACGCCTGGATGCGGGCATTACAGAGTGGGCGGTCAGCCATTAATTAGACACCGGCAGAGTTAATCGCCCGTCGTGGCTCCAACTCTGAACCACGGTGCGGGCATGATACCCGGGTTGCCCGGCGAGGGCCAACGGCGAGTGGGCGGATTCCGCCCCTTCTCCCCGACCCCCGGCGTGGGTAACCTGAACGAACGGGTCTGACGGCCGGCGGGACGGCCGCCCCGGGCGGGAGTGTAAAGGGCAAAGGTTAGAATGTAAAACGACGGACAGCCGATACCGGCTCCCGACCTTTTACCTTTTTTCACTTTGCCTTTTACACTCCCGCCCGGGGAGGAAAGTCCGGGCTCCACAGGGCGCGGTGGTGGGTAACGCCCACCCCCGGTAACGGCTTCGGGTACCGGCCCGGGCCGCCAGCGGGCGGGACAGTGCAACAGAAAGGATACCGCCGGGGTGTGATCAGCTTTCAGCGTCAGTCGTCCGTTCGACGGGGCACCCGCTCCGCCTAACGGGGCGCCGAACGCTGATCACACCCCGGTAAGGGTGAAACGGTGCGGGGCGAAAGCCCTTAATGTAAGAGCGCACCAGCGGCCGGGTGACCGGCCGGCTCGGCAAACCCCACCGGGAGCAAGGCCAAGCAGGGGACAGGACCGGCCCGGTCCGTTACCGATCCCCGGGTAGGCTGCTCGACCCCGCCGGCAACGGCGGGGCTAGATAAATGGCCGTCGCCGCCGGGGTCGCAAGGCTCCGGCGGGACAGAACCCGGCTTACACGCCGGCCGGCAGACCCGCCGGTTTTCGACCGTGGGGGAGTGGGGAGTCGAGGAGTGGGGGAGTTGGGCCAGACGGTCGGCCCAACTCCCCCACTCCTCGACTCCCCACTCCCCCACTGTTTTAATACCGCCACTCCACCCCCAGATTCACCCCCTGGACCCAGACGTCGGTCGTGCGGTCCGCGAGAGTCGGACTCAGGTCGTACTGGTCCTGCGCCCGGCGGACCCGGCTCCAGTACAGGAACGAGTACCCGGCCGTGAGGTGGAGGGAGTTCCCCGCCCGCCAGCCGAGCTTCACCCCGAACTCCGGCACCACCGCGAACGGGGTCGTCTCGTCGCTCGCCGCCACCGTACCGAGCGGCAGTTGGGCGGCCGGCGGGCCGAGCGCCGCCACGACCCCCAGGCCGGTCGCGCCCGGGAACAGCACCCGGGTCCGGCTCTGGTCCCGCTCGCTCACCGTCCCCCCGAGCGACACCGCCATCCGGCCCGACACCGTGAGCCGGCCGAACGCGGCCGACGACCCGAGGCCGAGCAGCGCCCCGTGGAAGTCGTTCCGCGTGCGGACGCTGTCCTCGCCCATGAGCCGGGGGCCGACCGGCGGGAGGGCGGCCGGCGAGAAGACGTCCCACGACGACGACAGCCGGTCCCCGAGGTGGAGGTAGCGGTAGCCGACGAGGGCGTCGAGCCGCACGGCGTCCCCGGCCGCGAGTGCCCGCCGCAGGGTCAGATCCCCGCCGAGGAAGTTGGTCTGCGTACTCGCGGTCGCCGTGCCGGCGGTCAGGCCCGGGAAGCTGACGTACACCGGCGTCGGCACCGGCAGCCCGCCGACCGCGAACACCTGCGGGACGTTGACGACGTTCGCGCCGGTCCCGATCACGGCGGTCGAGTCGGCGGACTGCCCGAGCATCTCGAACCGGGTGCCGACGCCCCAGTGGCCGTCGGCGGCGACCGGCAGGAAGAAGTCGAACCGGAACCCCGGCCGCATGTCGTTCAGCACCCGCGCCCCGCCGAGGAGGGCGAGTGTGCCCGGGGCGCCGGGCGCCCCCGCGATGCCTGGGCCGAGGGCGGCCGGGCCGGTGGTGACGACCGGCGGGGCGGACGGCCCCTGGGTGGCCCACAGCAGGAAGTCGAACGCGACGAACCCCACCGCCGAACACGCGACCGGGTTGTCGCACGCGCCGGTGGTGTACCGCCCGGGGTCGCGGGTGAAGAACGGCTCGCGCTCCCAGCCGGCCGGGATCATCTCGAACAGCTGGCGCCCGCCGTGGGTCGTGCCGGCGGGCGTGATGACCGGCGCGGCCAGCGGGCCGCCGGACGGCAGCGTGGTGCCCGGCCCGCCGGGCAGGGGCGTGGCGAAGACCGGCCCGCGGAAGGGGTTCGCGGGGCCGCGGCCGGCGGCGAGCAGCACCGCGGCGGCGGCGAGGAGGGCGGTTCGGCGCATCGGCGGTCCCCGGGAGGGTCGGAGCGTGCCGGGAGAATCGGCAGCTGCGGCAACCCCGGGCGACCTGGAAGAACCGGAACCCTTCAACCGCGGTGGGAAGCTGGGCAAGGGCGCCGCGGGGTAGCGGTCGTACCGGGGGAGGAATGTCCGTTCGCGGTCGGCGTCCATATCCCTGGCGGCGTCCCGCTCTCTGCACGCCCTCACGGAGGCTTCACATGGCCCGCATGGTCCCGTCGTTCGCGTTCGCCGTGGTCCTGGTCGCGTCGGCCGGGTCGGTCGGTCAGGAGAAGACGGACAAGAAGGCCGCCGGCCCGACCGGGGTGTGGGCCCGGGAGGCCGGCGGGCTCGACATGAAGTTCGACTTCACCGGGAAGGAGTCGTTCAAGTTCATCGCCGTCACCGGCGACAACGGGATCGTGGCGACCTGCAAGTACAAGGTCAAGGACGGGGTGGTGAGCGCGGAGGTGACCGAGGTGGACGAGAAGGGGAGCTTCCCGAACAAGCCCCCGGTCGGGTTCGAGTTCAGCTTCAAGTGGCTGGCCAAGGCGGACACGGCCGAGCTGTCCGACCTGACGGGGGACGGCGTGGACAACGTGAAGCCGGTGATCGAGGGCGAGTACCAGCGGGTGAAGGGGAAGGCGAAGAAGGACGCGAAGTAGCCGTCCGGCGCGGCCCGGAGACGCGCGTCTCCGGGCCGGGGTCACCTCCGCCCGGACGGGGTTCCAAGCCCGCAGAGCGCGGCATCACTTCCTGTCGCCTCCGCGACGGCCGGTGTGCGTTCCGCATCCCGGCAATGAAATTCCGAAGCGGGCCGGCCGGCGGTACAATCCCGGCATGAGCACCGCCGAAAAGTACCTCCGTCCGGAGGTGATCCGCCAGGTCTCCCGGCTGGACCTGCGGGCCAAGTTCATCGTCCAGGGGTTCCTGACCGGGCTCCACGCCAGCCCGTTCCACGGGTTCTCCGTCGAGTTCTCCGAGCACCGCAAGTACACCCCCGGCGACGACCTCAAGACGCTCGACTGGAACGTCTACGCCAAGACCGGCCGGTACTACGTCAAGAAGTACCAGGCCGAGACGAACATGACGGGCTACCTCGTCATGGACCTGTCCCGGTCGATGGACTGGAACGGCCGGGCCGCCGCGAAGGCGGCCGGGGTGAAACTCGACCGGACCGCCCCCGGCGCGGCCGACGAGACGCTCACCAAGTTCGACTACTGCGTCTGCCTCGCCGCCGCCCTCGGCTACCTGATGATCCTCCAGCAGGATCCGGTCGGGCTGGTGGCGTTCGACACCAAGCTCGCCACCGTCGTCCCGCCGAAGAGCAAGCGGACACAACTCGGGACGATCCTGTCCGTATTGGCCAACCTGAAGCCGACCGGCGAGACGGACGTGGCCGGGAGCCTGACGCAGCTCGCCCCGATGCTCCGGGGGAAGAGCCTGGTGATGGTGTTCAGCGACCTGATCACCGACCCCGAGCCGGTGCTGCGGAGCCTGTACCGGCTGCGCTACGCGGGGCACGAGGTCATCCTGTTCCACGTCCTCGACGAGCTGGAGGCGAACTTCCCCCTGACCGGGCTGGTGGACTTCGCGGACGTGGAGGGGCCGGACCGCCACCTGGAGGTGGACGCGGCCGGCATCCGGGACGACTACCTGTCGGCCGTGCGCGAGCTGCGCGAGACGTACCGCCGGGAGTGCGCCGGGGCGAACGTCGACTACGTGCCGATCGACACGTCGGTCGGGTTCGACAAGGCACTGCTCGACTACCTCATCCTGCGCCAGCGGCGGTTCGGGTAAGATGAACGACCCGCTGAGCAGGAGGCCGACATGGCCGACGAACCGAGCAGCCCCCGGGCGGTGATCCTGGGCGGGATCAACGGGGCCGGGAAGACGACCGCGTCGCGGGCGCTGCTCGCCGACACGCTCCGGCTGATGACGTTCGTGAACGCGGACGTGATCGCCCAGGGGCTGAGCGGGTTCGACGTGGAGGCGGCCGCCTACGAGGCGAGCCGGGTCATGCTGGAGCGTCTTCGCCGGCTGGCCGAACAGCGGGCCGACTTTGCCTTTGAGACGACGCTCGCGGCGCGGACGTACGCCGGCTGGCTCCGTGACCTCGTCGCGGCCGGCTATTCCACGCACCTGTTCTACTTCTGGGTCCGTGACCCCGATTTCGCCATCGCCCGGGTCGCGGCGCGGGTGCGGGCTGGGGGGCACTTCGTTCCGGACGAGACGGTTCGTCAGCGGTACGGCCGGAGCGTCCTGAACCTGTTCCAGCTCTACATGCCCCACCTCACCACCTGGAAGGTGTACGACAACACACAGAACGACTACCGACTCGTCGCGGAAGGCGGGGCGGGCTGGGCCGGGTTCGTGTACGATGAGACGACCTGGGATGTCATCCGAAAGGGGGCGGTCCGTGGCTGAGCAGAACGGGGCGACGTTCGACGCCCTGGTCGCGGACAACGACCGCATTAACGCCGCGCTGAAGCGGGCCGCCCGCGACGCCGCGCTGACCCACGCCCGGCTCGGCCGGACGCTCCCCGAGTGGAGGGACGGCGCCGTCGTGTGGGTCACCCCGGCCGAGGTGTTCGCCCGGTACGGGCTCGACGAGTTCGGTCGCCCCCCGACCGGACCGGGCCACACCAGCTGAACCGAGTCGCCCGCCCTCCGGGCGACCCGCGGTCAGGCTCAGAAGACGGAACCGGGGTGACTGGGGTCAACCGGCACTCCGGTCCGATGCGGGACATCCGAGGATGCCGCCCGAGCGGCTCAGGGCCGCGCGCGGGTCGGGAACGGCGGCCGCTGGTCACGCCGAGGGGGCTCCCGCCGGAGCCCTTCGAGCGCTAGCTCGATCGCGCGTTCCAGCTGGGGATCCCGACCGGCGATCACGTCCTTCGGCCACATCTCGACCTCGTGGTCCGGCGGCACCCCGACGTTCTCCACCCCGAACCCCTCCTCGGCCGTCCAGAACCCCAGGTTCGGGGCCGTGACCTGGCCGCCGTCCATCAGCACCGGGAACCCGAGAACCCCGACCAGCCCGCCCCACGTCCGCTTCCCGACCACCGGGCCGAGCTTGTAGTGCTTGAACATCCACGGGAGCAGGTCGCCCCCGGACCCGGCCGTCTCGTCGGTGATCATCACCTTCGGCCCAAAGATCGCCCCGCCGGGGGTGCGGAGGGTCTCGCCGTAGCGGGTTTCCCAGTTGGCGGTGAACGGCCGGCGGAGGATGTCGATGTAGTAGTCGGCCACCTGCCCGCCGCCGTTGTACCGCTCGTCGATGATGACCGCGTCCTTGTCGACCTGCGGGAAGAAGTACCGCTTGAAGTACTCGTGCCCCGGGCCGGCGGTGTTCGGGACGTACACGTAGGCCACCCGCCCGCCGGTCGCCTGGTGGACCTTCCGCAGGTTCCCCTCGACCCAGTCCCGGTTCCGCAACGCCCCCTCGCTGGCCAGCGGCTCGACCGTGACCGTCCGGCTGCCGGTCCCGTCGGGGTTCGGGCCGACGGTGAGTGTGACGCTCTTGCCGGCGGTGTTCTCGAACAGGGCGTGGACGTTCGTCGGCGGGCGGAGATCCTGGCCGCGGACGGCGAGGAGGTACTCGCCGGCCGTCACCCCGACCCCCGGGGCGGTGAGCGGGGCGCGGAGTTCCGGGGTCCAGTTCAGCCCGCCGTACACCTTCTTGAACCGGTAGCGGCCGTTGGCGACCTCGTAGTCCGCCCCGAGCAGCCCGCCGGGGACCGGCCGCACCTCCCGGGCCCGCTCGCCGGGCGAGTACCGGCTGTGCCCGACCGCCAGCTCGGACATCATCCAGCCGATCACCCGGTACAGGTCGGCGCTGCTGGTGACGTGCGGCAGGAACGCCTCGTACTTGGCCTTCACCGCCCGCCAGTCGGCCCCGTGGTGCCCCGGGTCGTAGAACCAGTCGCGGTTCACCCGCCACGCCTCGTCGAACACCTGCCGCCACTCGGCCCGCGGCTCCACCCGCACCTCGACCGCGTCGAGGTTGAGCTTCCCCTTCGGCGCCCCGCTCGCGGTGGCGAGGTCGATGATGAACCAGTCGAGCGGCGGCCCGCCCGGCCCCGGCGGGCCGGCCGCCGGGGCCGCGACCAGAGCCTTCTTGCGGCCGGCGGCGACCTCGTAGAACGCCACCCCGGTGGCGACCGGGTCGGCCTTCCGCTTGGCCAGGTCGAACCGCGTGAGGGTGCCGCCCGGGGGCGGGCTCTGCGGCGACGGCCCCTGCCCCTGGTGGAAGAACAGCTGGCCGGCCGGCCCGGGCTGGAGGTTGGACAGGTCGCCGGCCGGGACGGGGAGCGGCACGATCCGCTGGTCGATCCCGTCGAAGTCGATCTCGACCGGGGCGGCGGCCGGCCGCGGCTCCTTCTTCTCGCCCCCCTCCTTCGCCGCCCGGTCGGCCGCCTCGGCCTTCTCCTCGTCGCTCTCCCGGGCGAGCGGGGACGGCACCCCCTTCTTGAGCACCACGAGGTACACGGCCCGCTTCGCCCGCATGTCGGCGTTCGACTGGGCGAACCAGTGGTTCACCGGCCCGGCGTCGGTCGACCCGAGGAGGTACAGGTACTTGCCCGAGGCGTCGAACACCGGGTCGACGGCGTCGGCCAGCCCGTCGGTCACGCGGGCCGACTTGCCGGTCTTGGTGTCGTGGACGTGCACGTCGCGGTAGGCGGCCTTGTTGCCGAGGTTGTACGCCACCCACCGGGAGTCGGGCGACCACCCCGGCCGCTGCCGCCACAGCCCCCACGGCCGGTACTGCGGCTCGGACGCGACCTTCGTCACCGCCCCGGTGCCGAGGTCGATCCAGAACAACGACTGCGAGTTGTCCACGAAGCAGAGCTTGGTGCCGTCCGGGGAGAACACCGGTCGCTCGTAGTGCCCGGCCCCGCCGAGCGGGTAGACCTTGGCCCCGCCGGCCCCGTCGGCGGCCCGGACGTGGAGCTTGTACTCGCCGCCGGCGTCGGAGAAGTACGCGACCTTCGCCCCGTCCGGGCTCCAGGCCGGGGACCGCTCGTGGACGCCGGCGGTGTTCGTCAGGTTCCGCGGGTCGCCCTTCTCGGCCGGGGCGGTGACGACCTCGCCGCGGAACTCGAACACCGCCCGCGCCCCGCCCGGGGACACCGCCGCGTTGCGGACGTACTTCGCCCCCTTGGCGAACCGCGGCCGGGCGTCGGGGAGCTCGGCCGCGACGCCGACCTTGAGCCGCTGCGGCGGGGGCTCGCCCGGCTTGAGGAGGTGGAGGTAGCCGGCCTGCTCGAAGACGAGCTTGCCGCCGCCGCTGTTGACGTCGAGGACCGGGAAGTCGGTGAACCGGGTGACCTGCTTGAGCTCCTTCGAGCCCACGTCGTAGGCGAACACGTTGTACTCGCCGGCCCGGTCGGACCGGAAGTAGACCGTGTTCCCGACCCAGTTCGGGTCGAGGTCGTTGCACCGGCCGGCGGGCTGGGGGACTTCCGTCACGTCGTGGGTGGCGGTGTCGTACACCCAGATCCGGCCGTGGGTGCCGCCGCGGTAGTGCTTCCAGACGGCGGCCACGTCGCGGTGCGGGTTGTAGGCGATGAACTTCCCGTCGGGCGAGTAGCACGCCTCGCCCGCCCACGGGATCGGGAGCTGGGCCGGCATCCCGCCGGCGAGCGGCACGGTGAACAGCTGGGTGTACCGGGGGGTGTGGCTGTTCCGCGCGGACGCGAACAGCACGCCCTTCCCGTCCGGGGTGAACCCGCGGACCACGTCCGGGCCGGGGTGCCAGGTCAGCCGGGTCGGCTGGCCGCCGGCGGTCGGGACGGTGTAGACGTCGAGGTTCCCCTCGTACTCGCCGCTGAACGCGACCGTCTCGCCGTCCGGGGAGAACACCGGGAACGACTCGGCCCCGACGTCGGCGGTCAGCCGGCGGGGGTTCCGCCCGTCCAGGTCCGCGACCCACAGGTCGTCGGCGTACACGAACGCCACGTGGCGGGGGCCGACCGCGGGCATGGTCAGCAGGCGGGTGTCGGCCGGGTCCGGGCCGGCCGGCTGGGCGGCGCCGGGGGACGCGGCGGCCAGCACCGCGAGGGCGACGGGCAGGTAGCGGGCCATGACGGCCCTCCGGGGAAGGGTGCGGGTCCGTGAGATGCCACCGTCCGTGATACGCCGTCGGCTGACTGGTGTCTCAGAAGCAGCCCGGCGGGCGAGACGCGCCACAGGCCCAAGCCGGTCGGTCAGTCCGCCGTCAGCCAGCGCTCCAGGAATGCCTTCGACCGGCGGGCGGTATTCACGGCGTCGTGGCTGTGCCGGCTCAGCTCGACGTACACCCCGCCCGCATACCCCGCCGCCCGCAGGCCGGCGAACACGTCCGCGAAGTCCACGTCCCCCTCGCCGAACATCAGGTGGTCGTGGACCCCGCGCCGCATGTCCTCGACGTGGACGTTCCAGAGGACGTGCTTCCAGTCCGTCAGCACCCGGCTTACCGGTAACTCGCCGGTGCAGAGCAGGTGGCCGACGTCGACCGTCAGCCCGAACATCGGGTGGTTGACCGCCGCGGACAGGTCGGCGAAGCGGCCCATCGTGTCCACGAACATGCCCGGCTCCGGCTCGAACGCCAGCCGGACCCCGGCCGCCGCGGCGGTGTCCGCCAGCTGACGGCAGCCGTCCGCCAGTCGGCGCATCAGCTCGGCGGAGCCGGGGTCGTCGGTCGGGGTGCCCGACCAGAAGCTGACGGCGTCGGCCCCCAGGGCGGCCGCGTAGCCGATGCAGGTTTCGAGGAAGGCGAGGCGGCGGGCGCGGTCGGCCGGGTCGGGGCTGAGGAGGGTCGGCTGGTGCTTCCGCCGCGGGTCGAGGACGAACCGCGCCCCCGACTCGATCACGCAGCGCAGGCCGTGCTCGCGAAGGAGGGCGGCGGTGTCGGCGAGGGCGGCCGGGGTGGTGTTCGCGGGGTCGAGGTGGTGGACGTCCGGCGTGAGGGCCACCCCGCCGTAGCCGAGTTCGGCGAGGATGCCGACGGCGTCGGCGAGACGATGATGGGCGAACCCGTTGGTGTTATACCCGACGAACACGATCCCCCCACGGTCGCTCAGGCAACGGCTTCGACCAGTTCGACCTCGGGCACCCGGGACCGGAGTTCGGCCTCGATCGCCCCGAGGATGGTCGTGATCGTGGCCGGGCAGCCGCCGCACACGGCCCCGAGGCGGACCGTGGCGATGCCGTCGGTCACCTCCAGCACTTCGATCCCGCCGCCGTCGAGGGCGAGGGCCGGCGCCACCTCGGCCCGCAGTACCAGTTCGACGCGGTCCCGCAGGTCCATTCGGCGTACCCCTCTGGTGGGTGCGGCTCCGGAGCCGCTCGGTGTGTTATACCGGGGCGCGGCCCCGGGCTATCCCGGCTCAGTCCCGCCAGAAGCGGGACTCGCGCGGGGCGTCGTAGCGCACCGCCAGGTGAGGCGTTTCGAGCCGCCGCTGGTCCTGGCCGAGCGACTGGCAACCGGCCGCCACCAGGCCGGTCGTCAGCAGCGTCCGCTCGACCGGGTACGGCGCCCGGCCGGTGCGGAACATCTCCTCCGCCCCAGACATCAGCGCCGCCGAGTACACCACGTTCGGCACCGGCGGCAGGTAGAACAGCGTCGAGAGCGGTTCGGCCTGCCCCTTCAGCTTCGCCGCGAACGTGAAGTCGGCGACGAGGCCGTTCAGCAGCAGCATCGTCGCCTTCGTCCCGTCGGCGTACTCGATCCGGTAGGCGACCGGGTTCCGGACCCACTCGCGCATCTGGGCCGGGGTCGGGTAGCGGTGGCTGTAGGTCGCCGGCTGGGCGAGCGTCTGGCTGCGGCACAGGCAGGCGTCGAAGAGGCGCGGGTTCCAGCCGCCCGCCGCCCAACTGCCCGCGGCCAGCGCCTTCCACACCGCCTCGCCGCGCAGCGCCTGCACCGCCGCGACGCCGGTCTCGCCGCCCTTGCGGCGCTCGGCCATGCACTGGATCACTTCGAGGGCGTGGAAGTCGTAGCTGTCCACCCCGCCGAAGGCGACGCACATCAACTCCTCGACCTCCGCCCCGAGCGGCAGGTCGATCGCCGGCATCCGGAACGTCACCGGCAGGGACGACCCGGCCAGGAACGGGACGCGCATCTCCCGGGCGGTGTCGGCCATCTCCTTCGCCCACTCCCACTTCCACGACAGGTGCTTGTCGTTGAACACCGGGCGGACGGCGCCGTCCTTCTTGAACACCTCCACGACCTGCTTGAAGAACTCGTAGCGCGGGTACTTCTTCTGGCCGAACTCGTTGTCCGGGTAGGTGCCGTGCTCGCCGATGACGAGGACGGCGTCCACGGCCAGCCGGTCGGTCCCGCAGCGGAGCGCCTCCGCGACCGTCCGGTGGACGGTGAACCCGGACTCCCGAGCCCGGGCTCTGCTGAGGTCGTTCGCGGGGAACTGGTCGACGTAGGCGGACACCACGTCCACGGCCGGGCGATGCCACCGGCCGCGGACCGGGTAGCCGGCGATGAACCGCTCGGCCATGTGCCAGGCGTGCGACCGGTCCCGCCACTCGGTCGTGACGACCGCCAGCCGGGTGCGCCGGGCCGGCTCCTGCCCGACCGCGGGGCCGGCCACCACCCCCGCCCCGACCGCCCCGAGAAACGTCCGCCGCGTGAGCATGCTGTAACTCCGGCGCGTACCGTGGGTCTGTGTCTCGTTGCCTTCTACCCCGAACCTGTCTGGTGTCTCAGCCCGGCGGGCCGCGGCCAACGCCGGGACCGCCCGGCCGCCTCACCGGCGGCGAAGGCGGGCCGGGCGGCATCGCGTTCGACCGGTTACTACTTCCCGGGGAACAGCTGGGGGGTGGCGGCGAGTACGTCGGCGACAGCCTTGTCGGTGAGTTCGCCGCGGCGGAAGGCGAAGTTGGCGACCACCTGGGTCTTCACGAACAGCAGCACGGTCACGTCGGCGTCCGGGTGGAGGCGGTAGGCGGGGGGGCCGTCCGCGCCCTCGAACGCGCCCACCGGCACGCCCTTGAGCCCCTGCTTCTGGGCCCACCCGGCGAGGGCGCCGAGGTCGGCGCTGGGGGCGAGTTGGGTCATCCACACCTTGTAACCGGTGCCCGCCTTCCCGGCCCCGGCCGCGTCCAGTTTCGTCAGCAGTTTGCCGAGCGGGTCGGACAGCGACCGGGCGAACACGACCGCGGCCGGCTTCCCGCCCTCGTGCTGCTCGCACACGTAGCACGTCTGCTGGCCGCGCTGCGGGCCGGTGGCGACGAGGAAGCTGTACGGCCCCGGCCGCTTCCCGACCGGGAGGCCGGACTGGACCGGGTCGGCGGCGGCCACGGTGGCACCGGCGAGGAGGGCGAGCACGGCGGCGAAGGCGGGTCGGGTCATCGAGGTGCTACAGGGGTTGGGGGGGGTAGTTGTCAGTTGTCAGTTGCCAGTTGTCAGTCGGGCAGAAGCAGTCGTCAGTCTTCAGCAGACACATCTGCCTCGAAGGGCAACCCACCGGGCCGACTGACAACTGACAACTGACAACCCTCCCGACTACTCCCGGCCGCTCGTCGCGGTCGGCATGCGGGCGGCCTTCGCCGCCAGGTTGTCCCGCAGGCGGTGGAAGTCGTCCGGGTCGGCCCGGCTCCACAGCTGGTTGGCCAGCGCCAGGAAGCGGGTCGCCTCCTCCGACCGGCCGAGGCGGTCGCACACGGCCCACATCCCCAACGCCCCGCGGACGCTCCCGGCGTCGTGGGCCAGCGCTTCGAGGAACGCTTCTTCCGCCTGCACGGGGTCGCCGGCCTCCAGAGCGCCGACCCCCCACGCCTCCATCAGCACCGCCCCGTTCCCCCAGGCGTGGTGGTTGTAGTCGGCCTTGGTGGCGTCCACCGCCTTCTTGAGCAGCTTCAGCCCGGCCTCGCCCTGGCCGCTCTGGCACAGGTAGCGGCCCTGCGCCTCCCAAAGCCGGAGCTCGCCCCGCTTGTCCGATCTCTTCCCGGTCGGCGGCGACTGGCGGAGGGCGTCCACCTCGGCCCCGGCCCGCTCCGTCTCGCCCTTCTCCAGGTGGAGCAGCGCCGCGTAGTACGCCCCCTCGGCCTTGTTCGCCCGGCGGAACTGGTCCACCAGCTTCCGGGCGCCGTCCCAGTCGCCCTCGGCGAGGGCCAGCCGGAACCACTCGGGGCGGAACGTGTACTTGTACCCCTCCGCCTCGCCCTTCAGCCGGGCCGCCTCGTAGAACCGGCCGTCGTGGACGAGGCTGCGGGTCAGCGTCTCCATGTGGTGGTTGAACTGGTGGTCCTCGCCGGGCGTGACCCCCTGGACCGCGTGGTACTCCTTCTGGAGTTCCACCGCCCGCGAGCTCCAGTCGGTCGTCGGCCCCCACTTGCCGATCCGCATGGCCAGGTGGGCCTGCATGTGGAGGGCGTGCGGGATGCCGGGCGAGGAGCGGATGTACCCCTCGGCGTAGGGCCAGCCCAGCGCCGGCCGCTTGACGTTCTCGAAGAAGTGGACGAGCTCGTGGTTGGCCCCGGGGTGGTCCGGGTTGACGCGGAGCAGCGCCTTGTAGAACGGCGTCTTGCCGTTCAACCCCTCCGCCAGCTGGGCGCGCCAGAACCAGCCCTCCTGGTCGTCATCGTACAGCGTCAGGAGCTCGTCCAGGGTGGCGGCGGCCTTCTTCATGCGGGCGTCGGCCGGGGTGTCCGGCCACATCCCCTTCTCCTGGAGCCGCGACTGGATCATGAGCCGTTCGCGGTCGTTGGCCCGCGGGGCCAGCTGCTTCGCCTTCTCCAGGGCGTACTCCGCGGCGTTCCGCCCGACGCGCTCCGGGAGCTTCACCGACGCCGGCCCGCCGAGCGCCGCGAGGTACGGCAGCGGGCTCGGGGTGGCGCCGGTGCGGCCCCACTTCTCCAGCGACCGCGCCAGCATCAGCCAGGCGTAGGCGCAGTCCGGGTCGTGCCGGAGGGCCGTCTCGAACCCGCGGGCGGCCTCGATCCAGACGTACGAGTAGTACATCCCGAGCGCCTGGTCGACGAACGCCTGGCACTCCGGGTTGGTGGTGCCGACCGCGTACTTGTACGTGCAGGCTCCGTGCATCCGCACCGCCGGGGCGAGGCCGCTGAGCGGCATCTTGGCCGCCTTGGCCGCCTTCGGTGGGGGCGCGGCGGGGGTGGCTTTGGGGCGTGGGGCAGGCACCGGGTCGTTGGCCCGGGCCGCGAGCGCACACGCCAGCAAGACGAGGAGGCAACCGGACGCGCGGAACATGGCGGGACGGACCCCGGGGGCGGGAGGGATGGGGAAAGTTTACCCCGCGGCTGACGTTTCCGAAAGGGGGTCACCCACGGAAATCCGGCCGCCGGCCCCGGCACTCATCGCGGATTCACGACCCCCCGTCCGCCGGCGGCTCGGTCGGACCGGGCGTGAGACCGAATTCCTCCATCCGCCGCAGCAGCCGGCTGCGTGGAATGCCGAGCAGCGTGGCCGCCTTCGCCGCGTTCCCCCAGCTGCGGGCCAGTGCCCGGCGGATGAGCCGTTCCTCCAGGGCTTTCAGCGCGGGTTCGAGGGTCAGCGGCGGGTCGGCGGGCGGCTTCTCCAGGCCGGCACGCACGCGGAGCTCGTGTGGCAGGTGCTCGCGCTTCAGCGGGCCTCCGGCCTCCGCGGCGGCATCCGCGAGAGCCGCTGACAGTTCGCGCACGTTCGCCGGCCATTGCTGGGCGGTCAGCACCGTCAGGGCCGCGGGGTCGATGTCCGGCGATGCGCCGAGGCGTTCCAACAGGTGCGATGTGATCCGCGGCAGCTCGTCCGCACGCTCCCGCAGGGGCGGCACGGTCAGTTCGAGGATCGCCAGCTGGGTGTGGAACTCGGGCAGGAGCCGGCCGGCCGCCACGTCGGCCGCCGCCGGCCGGGACGAACCGCAGATGACCCGCGGGGTGCCGGGGCGGTCGTCGGTGAACAGGTCGAGGAGTTGCTGCTGCACGTCGCGCGACAGGGCGGCCGGGTCGGCGAGGTAGACGGTGCCGACGCGGTCGGTGCCCGCCAGCCCGCCGTGGCCCCAGAACAGGCTCTCGACGAGGTACGGCTGAAGCCCGCCGCAGTCGATGCGGACGAACATCTTTTCCCGCGCCGTCCCCGCGTGGTGGATGACCCGGGCGGCGGTCGCCTTCCCGGACCCTGCTTCGCCGACCAGCCAGACCGGCACGGTCGTGGCGCCGGCGAGGCGGATCTGGCCCGCGAGGCGGGGCGGGAACAGGTCCGGGGTGAAGGCCGCCGCGTGCCGCTCGCGCAGGGCCGCGACCGCCGCCGGGATCACCCGCGCCGCGGCCCGCACCGGCTCCCCGACCACGCGGACTGAGCCCACAATCCCCACGAGCCCGTCGGCCGCGGCCAGCGGCAGGAACGACACGTCCCACCACGGCGGGCCGGACGGGTTCGGCGGGGCCGGGCGGCGGACGGCGGCCGGCCGGCCGGCGAGGACTTCGGGGGTGGGGGTGAGGGCGGCCGCGAGGGGCGAGCTGTGCCGGCGGGCGGAGCACACGAGGCCGAGCGCGTCGGCGAGCGTGGTCCCGGTGAGGCGCTCCCAGGCCGGGTTCGCGTAGCGCAGCCGGCGGGACTTGCCGAGGACGAAGACGGGGGTGGCGCTGTGGTGGAAGAACGACCGCCAGGTGAACCCGCCGGCCCCGGTCGGTCGGCCCCTGCGCGGCGGGTCGGCCACGTCGATCCTCCCGGCGCCCTACAGGGTCAGGGGTGTCAGCTGAGAAGCGTCGGCGGTGAGGGCACCAGTCATCTCATCCGGCCCGTCGTCAGGTGGGCTCGCCCCGACGGCCGGCGCACCGGTGCGCGGGGGGGACACAACCGGGTCGGCCGCTTTACCGGGCCTTCGTCCAGTAGATGAACCACACCAGCAGGGCCGCCGCGATCCCGGCGACCGCGAACGGATACCACGGCCCCGGCAGGTTGGCGGCCAGCGTTTCGGGCGTGTCCGCGACCGGCTCGGGTTGTCGCCGCGACCGGCCCCACAGGCCGATCAGCACCAGCCCGAGGACAGCCGTCGGGGTGCCGTACCACGCCAGCGCCGGCTCCCGGTCGCGCGCCGCCAGCAGCAGCACGCCGGTCACCGCCCCCACGACCCCGACAGCCAGGACCGCCCCCGGCGCCCGGGTCACGACGCGGCCGCGGGCAGGGGCTCGTACTCGCCGGTGTCGTCCTTGGCCGGCGCGACCGGCGGCGGGGGCGATTCGCCCAGCAGGGTCCGGAGGGCGGCCGCGCCGCGGTGGGCGGCGGCGGCCAGCTTGTCGAGGCGGGCGGACACGCCGGGGGGGAGGCCGGGGGTCAGTCGGATCAACTCGGCGTGGGCCAGGATCTCGGACAGGATGTTGCGGAACTCGTGCCCGGCGCCCGGCGCGGGGGCGGGGAGGGACGCCGGCACCTCCACCCGGGCCGGCGCCCGCAGGGCCGACTCGGCCGCCGACATGCGGCCCACCACCAGGTCGGCCACCGCCCGGGCCGCCTGCCGGTCCGGGCCGGCCCACGCCCGCACCGGGCCGACGTGCTCGTGGCACAGGACGCCGACCAGCCGGTCGTCGCGCATCAGCGGGGCGTCGAGGACGGAGGTGATGCCGTTGGGCGCCAGGTAGGCGGCCCCGAGCTCGGCCGTGCGCGGGTCGGTGCGGGCCTCGGGGGCGGCCAGGACCGGCACGGCGGACACCGCCCGCAGGTACTCCGACGGCACCGCCAGCGGCACGCACGCGCCCTTCGAGTGCTTCCGCTTGGACCGCTCGAACAGGCTGACGCAGCGGAGCGCCCGGTCGCCGTTGACGAACAGCCAAACCCCCACGCGCTCGACGCGGAGGGCGTCGGCCGCGGCCTCGCACACCCGGCGGAACACCTCGGGGAGCGGCAGGTCGGGTTCGGCCGCCAGCCGGGCCGCCAGGACGCGGGCCGGGTCGGCCGGCGGTCCGGGGTCGGGCGCGTCCGGGACCATCGACACATCAGCCTCCGCTGTCGGACGTGAGCGGGGGATGGGGAGAGCTATCCCAGTGTATACCGGCGCGCGGCCCGGGGGGTACCGGAAACCGGGCGGCCCCGGGGGGCAAACCCCCGGGGCGCGGTGAGGTCACTGTAACGCTCTGCCTCCCGCCCGGACACCCCTCACCGCCCGAGGAACGGCACCCACGCCCCGTCCGCGGCCAGCACCTCGTTCGGCCGGAACCGGCCCTTGTACTCCAGCGACCGGCAGGCCGCGACGTAGTAGCCGAGGTACACGTAGGGGTAGCCCAGCTCGGCCGCCCGCCGCAGCACCGACAGCACGTTGAACGTCCCCGGCGACCGCCCGCGCTCGGCCGGGTCGGAGTAGAAGTAGATGGCCGAGAGCGCCCCCGGGAGGTGGTCCACGTAGCCGACCCCCGTCAGCCGGTCGCCGCGGTAGTAGCGCCACTCCTCGGTCGGGAACGGGTTCTCCACGAACGACTCGGCGTACTCGACGGCGTCCTTGGGGCCGTTGTCGGGCCAGCCCTTGTGCCCCGCCTGGAAGGCGTGGAACGCGTCGTACAGGTCGAGCTTCTCGCCGGTCACGGACGGGCCGCCGACCACGAGCCGGGTGTCGGCGTTGGCGGCCGCGGCCCGCCGCTGGCTCCGGTCCGGGCGGAAGGCCGCCACCGGCACCCGGAGCGACTGGCACGCCGAGCACCCCGCGCACGCGGCCTTGAAGAGCTGGTGCCCGAACCGCCGCCAGCCCTGCTGCAGCCGCTCCAGGTACTCGGCCGGGGTCGCCTCCGCCACGACCTCGTAGCGGAGCGACGCCCGGCGGTCCGGCAGGTAGCCGCAGGTGTGCGGCGGCGACGTGAAGGTGAGGAGCGAAACCATTGCGCGCGGGACCGTGGGCAGCGGTCGAGGGTGGGCCAGACGAGTATCCCCGACTGGCCAGTTGCTGTCCACCACCCACCGGCCACTATTCGACGAACTCCACCGCCACCGGCGCCGGGATGACGCCGGCGCGGTGGCCCTCGTCCAGCAGCTTGCGGACGGCCGCCCGGCCGCGGTCGCCGTAGTCCAACGTCCAGTCGTTCACGTACATCCCGACGAACCGGTCCGCCAGGTCCACGTCCATGTCGCGGGCGTACTGGAGGGCGTGGGCCAGCGCCTCCTTCCGGTGGTCGAGGCCGTAGCGGATGCTCTCCTTCAGCAGCCTGCTGATCTCCGCCATGAGCGGGGCGCCGAGATCCCGGCGGACCACGTTCCCGCCCAGCGGCAGCGGCAGCCCGGTCCGCTCCTGCCACCACACGCCCAGGTCGACCGCCAGGTGCAGCCCCTGGTTCTGGAACGTCAGCTGGCCCTCGTGGATGATGAGCCCGGCCTCGTACTTCCCCGCCGCCAGGGCGGGGATGATCTCGTCGAACGGGATGACCTCGAACTTCAACCGGTCGGTGGCGCCGGTCGACTCGAACAGCAGCTTCAGAGTCAGAAACGCCGTCGTCAGGGTTCCGGGGACAGCGATCGTGACGCCGGGCAGGTCTTCGACCGTCATCGGCTTGCGGGCGACGACCATCGGGCCGTACTTGTCGCCCATGCTGCACCCGCTGGGGAGCAGGGCGTACTTGTCCAGCAGGAAGCTGTAGGCGTGGATGCTGACGGCGGTGACTTCGAGCTCGCCCCGCAGCGCCCGGCGGTTGAGCGTCTCGATGTCCTGGAGTTCGTGGGTGAACCGCAGGTTCCCGGTCGGGATCTTGTCGTTCGCCAGGGCGTGGAACATGAAGGCGTCGTCGGGGTCCGGGCTGTGGCCGACGCGGATCAGCTGAGTGGTCATGGGTTATTCCAGGTACCCGGCCGGGGCGCCGTCCGGCGGACCGGCGTAGGCGACCTTGCCGTGGTCGAGGACGACCAGGGCGTCGGCCACCCGCTTGAGGGCCGGGATGTCGTGGGTGACGATCACCATCGTGGGTTGCAGCTGTTCGTCGCCGGCCAGGTCGTCGATCACCCGCATGACCTCGGCGGCCATGCGGGGGTCGAGGGCGCTGGTCGGCTCGTCGAACAGGATCGCCGCCGGGTTAACCGCGAGCGCCCGGGCGATCGCAACACGCTGCTGCTGCCCGCCGGAGAGTTCGGCCGGCCGGGCGCCGGCCTTGCCGTCGAGGCCGACGCGCTGGAGGAGGCGGTGGGCGGTCGCCCGGGCCTCGGCGGCCGGCCGGCCGAGGGCGAACCGCGCCCCGCTCATCACGTTCTCCAGCACCGACCAGTGCGGGAACAGGTTGAACTGCTGGAACACCATCCCGACCGACCGCCGGAGCCGCACGAGCGTTTCGGTAGGCGGGGCCGCGCCGCCGGCGAGCCGGACGTCGCCGACCGCCACCTCGCCGGCCTGGAACGGCTCCAGCCCGTTGATGCAGCGGAGCAAGGTGCTCTTCCCGCTCCCGGACGGGCCGACCACCCCGGTCACCTGCCCGCGCGCGAACTCCACCGTCACCCCGTTGAGGATGCGGTGGTCGCCGTGGGCCTTCACGAGGTCGGTAACCCGAATCATCCGTCTCCCTCGGGCGGGCGGCCGATGCGGCCGTCTCGGGTGGTGTAGCAACCTCGCGCCTGGTCAACGCCGCCCTGGGCGGGTCAGGCGGTCGTGGGGGCGCACCCTTACGCCGGCTTCACGCCGCCCGTTCGCCGCTCCAGCCACCGGGCCAGCACCGCCATCGGGTAGCTCATCAGCAGGTACAGCAGTCCCACCGCGAGGGCCAGCTCTACCACCAGATTCGGGTAGATCTTGTACTGGTAGTACAGCCCCGTCAGTTCGACGATCATGATGGTGGAGCAGACGGCGGTGTCCTTGAACAGGGCGATGAAGTCGTTCGTCACCGGCGGGATCACCACGCGGACCGCCTGCGGCAGCACGACCCGCCGCACGGCCGCGCCCGGCGTCATGCCCAGCGCCAGGGCCGCCTCCAGCTGGCCGCGCGGGACGGCGAGCAGCCCGGCCCGGTAGTTCTCCGCCTCGGCCGCCGAGTAGTTCAGCGCCAGCGTCAGGACCGCGGCCACGTAGTTGTTCAGCGAAAGGACGTTCTTCAGCCAGTCCGACCCGACCAGGACGCCGATCTGCGGCAGCAGGTAGAAGACGATGAACAGCTGAAGCAGGAGCGGCGTCCCGCGCAGCACCTCGACGTACACCGCCAGCGGCGTGCGCAGCAGCGCCGGCCCGTACACCCGGCCGACGGCCACTAGCAGGCCGAGCAGCACCGCCAGCGGGAACGAGGTGACCGCCAGCAGGAGCGTCGTGCCGGCCGCCCACCCGAGCTTGTCCAGGATGCCCGAAAACCGCGGGGCGACCGGCGGCTCGACGCCCTCCACGACCGAGTCGAGCTCCTCCGCCACCGCCGGCCACGGCTGCCCGGCCAGGTAGCTCAGCCGTTGCTGGGCCGCGTTCCACAACCGGTACTTCTGATACAATTCGCGCAACCGGCCGGACCGGATGCCCTTGCGGATGGCCTCGTTCAGCTGATCCCGCAGGGCGTCGTCCCCGGGCCGCGTGAGGATGACGTAGAACCCGTACCCGGCCGGGTCGTCCACCACCTTGAGCCGGGGGTAGCGGCCTTCGAGGACGTAGAAGGTGGCGGCCGGGGCGTCCTGCACGGTCGCGTCCACCCGGCCCTCCTGGACCAGGTCGAGCATTTCGGTCACGGTCTCCGAGGCGGCCACCTGGACCCGGTCCCCGTACCGGGTCTGGACGAACCGCTCGGACGCCGACCCGCGCAGCACGCCGACCGTCGGCCGCTTCTTCTGCCGGCCGAGGTCGGCCCAGGAGGCGACGTCCTCGTTCCCGGCCGCGACGATCAGCCGGAGGGAGTAGACGTAGTAGGGGACGGTGGTGGGGGTGTCGGCGTGGCGGTCCGGGCTGAACTCGTAGCCGTTGAGGACGACGTCCAGGTCGGTGCCGCGCTTGAGGAGGTCGGGGAGGTTGTCCCACTGGTTCTGGACGAACACCGGGGTGCGGCCGAGTTCGGCGGCGAGGTAGGCGGCGAACTCGACCTCGAAGCCGACGAGCTTGCCGTCGGCGTCCTCGAAGATGTAGGGGGCGCCGCCGTTCTTGTCGCCGCCCCAGCGGAGGGCCGGAGTCTGGGCGGTGGCCGACCCGGCGGCGGCGACCCAGACCACGGCGGCGAGCAACCCGCGACAGCTCACGGACACCTCCCGGACGGGGCACTCACTCCGCACCGCAGAGTGTACGGCCCGCGGAGCCGGTGGGGGAGGAGGGAGGAAGCAGGTGCGGCCTCTTCTCCCCCACTCCCCCACTCCCCCACTCCCTCCTCCCCCACTCCCTCCTCCCCCACTCCCTCCTCCCCCACTCCCTCCTCCCCCACTCCCTCCTCCCCCACTCCCCCACTCCCCCACTCCCCCACTGACTTCACTCCCTCCTCCCCCACTGCTTCCCGCCCCGCCTCAACTCCTTCCCCGGCGCGGATTTTTCTCCACCGCCCCCCGGCGCGGGGGGCGGGCGTGACCTACGCTTCGGGCAACCCGTACTCCGTTCGCACCCGCGGTCACCCGCCGCCGGGTGCCCACCTGGGACGAACCGCCATGCGTGCCACCCGCCGACCCACCCGCCGGGGCACCATCCTCCCGATCATCGGCGTCTGCCTGATCGCCATCTTCTCGTTCGTCGCCCTGGCGGTGGACCTGGGGATGCTGGCGGTCGCCCGGACCCAGTGCCAGAACGCGGCCGACGTGGCCGCCCTGGTCGGGTGCCGGACCCTCGACAACAAGCAGCCCGAGAACGCGAGCTACGACAGCAACCGCCCGGCCGCCCTCGCCGCCGCCACCGGCGCGGTGACCGGCAGCCCGTACATGGCCGGGACGCTGGCCTCCGCCCCGGCGCCGACCGTGCGGGCCGGCACCTACGACTACAACACGACGACCCAGACGTTCGCAACGGACTTCAACAACGCGCCCAAGGCCGGGCGGTCGTGGACGGCGATGGAGGTGACGGTCGCCGTCAGCCAGCCGACCTACTTCGCCCGGCTGTGGGGCGTGACCAGCATGCCGAGCGGAGCCCGGGCCGTCGCCGTGTACCGGCCCCGGGACGTGGCCTTCGCCCTCGACATGACCGGGTCGATGGCCTACAGCAGCACGTTCAACAACAGCGGCACCCACCTGAACGCGGACCCGCTGGCCCCGGCGTTCGGCCACTACGTCAGCATGCAGAGCAAGGTCGTGGCCACCAAGAACGAGACGACCTCCAGCAAGGAGGCCATCTCCCGGAACAACTTCACGATGACCACCCCGGGCGGCCCGCCGATCGTGCGGGACTTCTACTACGACCCGGTCAACGCCAAGAACCCGACCGAGACCACCACCCTCCCGGCCGACCGGACCAAGCTCCGCAGCGCGTTCCACGCCTGGAGCCCGCCCGAGACCGAGGGCGACCCCACCAACTACGTCAGCCAGACGTACAACTTCACCGGCTACAACGCCTTCAGCCCCCGAGACGACGCCAACCCCAAAGGCCCGACCCCGGCCCCGGACACCTTCCGGACCATGACCGACGGCGACGGGATCACCTACGTCGGCGACCGGTGGCGGCGGGCGGACGGCTCGATCAACAAGTCCGACACCACCTGGAACACCTCCAGCGCGACCACCCGCGCCGCGGGCACCGCCATCGACCTGCTCGGGTACAAGGTCAGCGGCGGCAACGTCCAGACGAGCGGGGGGTCCAACATCACCTCCGAAGCCCAGTTCCGCGACCTGGCCTGGGAGACCTACGGCTACGACCTCGACATCGTCAAGTACCGGTCCGCCCGCGGCAGCGGCGCCCCGCTGAGCTCGTACACCCAGACCGTCCCGGCGGCGGACCAGTTCAAGGGCTACTCGATGGGGCCGGGGTACTGGGGCAAGACCTTCTTCGTCTGGCCGCCCGACCCGCGGACCCCGGTCGGCAACCCGGGCGAGGCCGGCTACAAGGCGGGCGACTGGCGGCGGCGGTACTTCGACAAGATGGGCACGGTGACCGCCACCAAGACCGGCAGCACCACCACCATCAACTACGGCCCGACCGCGTCGATGGACCCCCAGGCGGACAACAGCGGCTACAACGGGTCCGGCTCGGGGAGCTTCGAGGGGGTCAACGAGGCGCTGTTCAACACCGGCACCGGCATGACGCTGAAGGCGGCGACCGGCAGCCAGTCGATCAGCACCTACAACACGAGCACGAAGACCACCTCGAACACCACCCAGACGGTGGACAGCTACCGGATCAACTACGCGGCCGTCCTGAAGTGGATCAAGAGCGGGCCGCAGGTGCTCCCGCCGAACCTCCGGGCCGGGCGGCTCCTGTACTACTCGTCCATCCCGAACGACGTGGACACCTCCACCGGCACGACCCAGGAGCGGCTGGATAAGCGGTTCTGGAAGGAGTACATCGACTACGTCATCGGCTACCGGTACACGACCACCACCAACCTGGCCGGGGTCGCCGACAGCTGGTCGAGCGCCGCCCAGTCGCTGACCGGCGGCGACCTGTCCACCTGGACCGGCCCGTCCGGCGGCTGGCCCGCCCAGCGGCCGTACATGCGCTACTCGGACAGCCCGGCGCGGCCCCGGATGCACTTCTGGTTCGGCCCGCTGAGCATGATGGACTTCATCACCAACGTGAACGGGAACTGGCTGCCCGGCACCTGCCGGGAGGCCCAGTGCTGGCAGCTGAAGGCCGGCATGAACTCGGTGCTCGACGACATCCGGAACAACCACCCGAACGACGCCGTCGGGATGGCCATGTTCTCCTACGGGTCGGGGAGCCTCTACCGGAGCATCCGGGTGCCCACGGGGCAGAACTTCACCGCCCTCAAGAACGGGCTGTTCTTCCCCCGGTCGCTCCTGGACGAGATCAACGGCGGCGACCAGACCGTCGAGATGCGCCCGTACACCGACAGCTTCGGCAGCCGCGGGCTCGGCGAGATCCCCAACGCGAACGGGAGCACCGACCCGAACACCGGGCTGATGCTCGCCTACAACCTGCTCAGCTCCTCGACGAGCCTGCCGGCCGAGTACGGCTCCCTCCGCGGCCGCCGCGGGGCGAGCAAGATCGTGATCTTCGAGACGGACGGGGTGCCGAACTCGTACTGCAGCGGGACGTTCAACGCCCTCGGGTTCAACTCGTACTACTCCGGCCTGGGGAACGGCGGGAGCCCGGGGAACGGGGCGGAGCCGTCGATGAGCACGGCCGTCACCGTGACGCGGCAGATCACCAAGCCGATGTCCGCCAGCGCGACCGGCGGGGACAGCGGGCTGAGCCTGCCGAACGCCCCGGCCCGCGTCTACCCGATCGCCTTCGGCGACCTGTTCGACCCGGTCGCCTCCCCGTCGGCCACCTTCCGGGCGACCGCCCAGGAGTTCCTGGCCGACGTCGGGGTGGCCGGGGGCACCCTGCCGAGCGGCAGTACCAGCCTCCCGGCCACCCAGGTGATCACCGGCAGCTACCAGAACCGGATCGACACCCTCAAGACCTGCCTGGAGCGCATCTTCCAGAGCGGCGTGTCGGTGAGCCTGGTGGAGTAGCGCGTCGGGGAGTGCGGGTGCGAGTGGGGCGGGGAGTGCGAGTGCGAGTGCGAGTGTGAAGAGGGAACCCGGGGGACACCCCCGGGCTGAAGTTCGAGTGAAACGCGGCCCGGGGGAATCCCCGGGCCGCTCTGCTTGGGTCTTCACTCACACTCACACTCACACTCGCACTCACACCCGCACACTCCGCCCCACTCCCACCCACACACTCCGCCCCACTCGCACTCACACAACCCGATACCCTCACACTCCCCGCGGTCGTGAGCTACAGTGTTAACGTTCGGCAACACCGGGGGCCGCCGTGACCACCGCCGCCGCGTTCGATCAGGTGCAGAAGACGTACAAGACCGGCCTCCTCGGCCGGGCCGGGGTGGCGGCCGTCCGCGGGGTGACGCTGGCCGTCCCGACCGGGGGCGTGTTCGGGCTGCTCGGCCCGAACCGGGCCGGGAAGACGACCCTGGTCAAGATGCTCCTGTCGCTCACCGCCCCGACGGCCGGCACCATCACCCGCCTCGGCCAGCCCATCGCCCACCGCCCGACCCTGGCCCGGGTCGGGTACATGCACGAGAACCACGCCTTCCCCCGCTACCTGTCGGCGGCCGAGCTCCTTGAGTTCTACGGCGGCCTGTCCGGGGTGCCGGCCGCCGACCTGACGCCGCGCGTCGACCGGCTCCTGGCGCGGGTCGGGCTGGCGGACCGGAAGGCCGAGCCGATCGCCCGGTTCAGCAAGGGGATGGTCCAGCGGCTCGGGCTGGCCCAGGCGCTCGTGAACGACCCGGACCTGCTCATCCTCGACGAACCGACCGAGGGGCTCGACCTGAGCGGCCGTCAGCTGTTGCGGCAGGTGGTGCGGGAGTTCAAGGCGGCCGGGAAGACGGTGCTGCTCGTGTCGCACGTCCTCCCCGAGGTCCAGGAACTGTGCGACCGGGTGGCGGTGCTGGTCGCGGGTAAGGTGGTCCACGAGGGGCCGCTCCCGGAACTGCTGAAAGACCCGAAGACCGGCAAGGACCGGCCGCTGGAGGCGGCGCTGAAGCCGCTCTACGAGCGGCACGAGAAGGAGGCGGCGGCGTGACCCAGTACCCGGACGCGATCCGGACCGTCCGCTGGATGGTCCGCGACACCCTCCGCCAGTCGGTCGCCACCAAGCTGTTCTGGGCGATGCTGGGGCTGACCGCCCTGTGCGCGGTCTTCTGCCTCGGGATCACCGTCGAGGGGGCGGCGGACCGCCCCCGGGTGCCCGGCGAGCTGCCGACGTACCTGCCGCAGAAGGAGGCCACCCCGGAGGTGGCGGCGGAGGGGATTCGGGTCGCGGGCGGGAAGGTGACCCTCGGGTACGGGCTGTTCGAGTACCCGGTCACGAAGACCAAGGCGGACGCGGTGCGGGTGATCCTGGTGTGGCTGGCCGGGGTGGTGGCCGACACCGCCGGGGTGCTGCTGGCGCTGCTGTGGACGGCCGGCTTCCTGCCGACGTTCCTCGAACCCCAGGCGGTGACGGTGCTGCTGGCCAAGCCGGCGCCGCGGTGGGCGGTGCTGGCGGGCAAGTACCTGGGGGTGGTGGGGTTCGTCGCCCTCCAGGCGACGGCGTTCGTCGGCGCGACGTGGCTCGCCACCGGGGCCGCGACCGGGGTGTGGGACGGCGCCTACTGGTTCGCGGTGCCGCTCCTGGTGGTGAACTTCGCGGTGTTCTACGCGGCCAGTGCGTTCCTGGCAGTCTGCACGCGGAGCACGGTGGTGAGCCTGTTCGGGACGCTGCTGTTCTGGCTCCTGTGCTGGGCGATGAACCTCACCCACCACAAGCTGGCGGGCGCGGAGATCCCCGGGACGACGCCGGCGGCGGGGGCGCTGGTGAAGGTCGGCTACTGGGTGCTGCCGAAGCCGCTGGACATGGGCGGCATCTTCTTCGACGCGATGAAGGCCGAGGACTACGCGACGGCGGTCCCGGAGCTGGCCGCGGCGAAGGCGCGGGGGTCGTTCCACCCGGAGCTGGCGGTCCTCACGTCGCTGGCGTTCGCGGCCGCGGCCCTGGCCGTCGCCGGGTACGAGTTCCGGCACATGGACTACTGACGGGCACACATACCGGGCGGCGCGGCTCCGCACGCCACGTCAAGACCGCCCAGGGCTCCCGCCCTGGGCGACCTACGCGGTGTCACTTGGGGCTTCACGCTCCGTGCTTCGCCGTCCGGTCACCGCCCCACCGCCCGCACCCCGGTGGCGCTCGACCGCCGCGCGTCCCAGGGCATCTGGGTCGGGGCGTCCGGGTCGACCTCCACGTCCCACACGGCCGCCAGCCGGTACAGCCGGCTGGTCAGCCGTTCGGCCAGACCCACCGCCACCACCCCCAGGCCGATCAGCCCCACCACCAGGAGCCGGAAGCCGAGCGTCATCGTCTCCCCGCTCAGGCTCACCAGCAGCACGGCCCCGGTCAGCGGCACCTCGCAGGCCAGCAGCGTGGAGGGGACGAACAGCCGGGCCAGCGGGCGGAGCTCGGCCCCGACCGCCCCCGGCCGGTACGTGTCGGGGTTCCCGGCGAACGGGAAGACCCCGCGCAGCAGCACGAACAGGATGCAGAGGTAGCTGAACACCACGCCGATCAGCCCGGACAGCACGCACGACACCGCGAAGTGGCCGTACACCCCGGCCCCGACCGGCCCGGCCGCCAGGTCGATCCCGAGCGGGAACACCACCGCCCCCGGGAACCAGCCCAGGCACCCCAGCCCGATCGCCGTCCAGGCGAGCTGCCGGCAGCGCCGGCGCAGGTCGTCGGCCGCCGGCCCCGGGGCGCCGGCCAGCCCCCGCAGGCCGGCCCCGATCCGCCGCAGCAGGACGACCAGCACCGCCGTCGCGGCCGGGTACACGAGCGCGTTGTACCCGACCACGAGCGCGTCGAACGCCCGCTGCTGCGGGGGCGACAGCTCGTGCTGAATCTGGACCGTGTTGTAGCTGATGTTCAGGACCGACCCCGCCAGGTGCGGCAGGAGGCCGGCGGCGGCCAGCGCCCACACGGGGTTGGCGGCCACCCACCGGCCGACCCGCCCCGGCCGCGGCAGCGCCCGGCGGGCGGCGAGCAGGTGCCACGCCCCGGCCAGGGCCGCGGCGAGGTCGGCGGCGGAGGCGTAGCGGACGGCCGGGTCGGGCTCCAGGCAGCGGCGGATCACCCGCGCCAGCTCCCGCGGCAGGCCGGCCAGCGGGTCGCGGGGGTGGGCGGGGGCCGGGGGGACGCCGGTGGCGAGTTCGTGCAGCACCACCCCGAGGGAGTACACGTCGCAGCGCTCGTCCACCGCGCCGGCGGCCCCGGACTCGGCCGCCCGGAGGTGTTCGGGGGCCATGTACGCCGCCGTGCCGCCCACCCGGCGGCCGGTCCGGGTGCGGTCGAAGGCCACGTTGAAGTCGGCCAGCATCGGCCGGCCGTAGGGGGTGAGGAGGATGTTGGCCGGCTTCACGTCGCAGTGGAGCACCCCGCGGGCGTGGGCGAACGCCAGCGCCTCGGCCAGCCGGCCGCCGACCCGGCACACCGCCTGGGGGAAGTCGTCGGCCGCCAGCGCCTCCCGGTCCCGCAGCGCGGCCGGGTCGAAGCCGGCGTCCTTCCGCCCGGCGGCGTCCACCGCGTCGAGCACCGCCTGCCCGGAGGGGGCCGGCGCCCCGGGGCGGTGGAGGCGGGCGATCACCGTGCGGAGGTCGGCCCCGGGGACGTACTGGAGGCAGAGGCAGTGCCAGTTCGTCCCGGGCGGGGCGAACGCCGAGTACACCTTGACGATGTGGTCGTGTTCGAGCCCGCCGAGAGCCTTCCCCTCCTCGGCGGTCATCTCCCGGCCGAGCGACACCTTGAGGGCGACCCGGCGGTTGAGCCCGCGCTGGTCGGCCAGGAACACCCGCCCGAACGCCCCGCGGCCGAGCTCGACCCGGAGCTCGAACTCCCCGACCTGCATCCCGGGGGCGGGGAGGTCTGCGGCGGTGGGGCGGACGGACGGGTCGCCGGCTACGGTGGGGGCCAGGGGCGCGGCCGGCGGGGGCGGGTCGCCGGGGGGGCGGGTGGAGGAATCCCCGGCGGCGGTCGGGCGGACCCGGGTGTCGGCGGTCGGGTCGGGCGTCATGGCGGGCCGGGCTCGGGCGGGCGGCTCCCCGTGATGCTACGGCGGCCCGCCCCCGGCCGCAACGAAAGTCGCGGGGCAGGAGGCCGGCTCACGCGCCCCCCAGCTCGTCGATCGCGGCGCGGACGACGGCGGCACTGCGGGCCAGCGCCGCGGACTCCCCGGCGTCGAGTGGGAGCGGGATCGTGTCCAGCACCCCGGCCCCGCCGACCAGCCGGGGGAGGGCGACGGTCACGTCCCCCACCCCGGCGACCTCGGCCGCCGGGCAGCACACGGTGAAGACCGAGCGCTGGTCGTGCAGCACCGTGTCGGCCACGCGGGCGAGGGCGGCGCCGATGCCGTAGTACGTCGCCCCCTTCCCGGCGATGATCGTGTACGCGGCCCGGCGCACGCGGGCGTCGACGTCGGCCCGCACGGCGGCGTCGAGGGCGACCCCTCGGTGCCGGGCGAACTCGGCCACCGGGACCACCCCGACCACCGCCGACGACCACGCCAGCACCTCCGAGTCGCCGTGCTCGCCGAGGACGTAGGCGTGGACGTGGTGCGAGTCGACGCCCAGGTGCGTCCCGAGCAGGGTGCGGAACCGGGCCGTGTCGAGCGTGGTGCCGGAGCCGAGTACCCGCCCGGCGGCCGCCGGGCCGGCCAGCCGGGCGGCGTGGTGCGTCATCACGTCGACCGGGTTGGTGGCGACGAGCAGCACCGCCCCCGGCGCGGCGGCCAGCACCTCCGGCACCACCTCGCGGAACACGGCCGCGTTCCGGCCGAGCAGCTGCATCCGCGTCTCGCCCGGCCGCTGCCCGACCCCGGCGGCGAGGACCACCACCCGCGCCCCGGCGAGGTCGGCGTAGGTGCCGGCCCGCACGTCGAGGGCGTGCGCGAACGGGACGGCGTGCCGCAGGTCGTCGGCCTCGGCCGCGGCGCGGGCGGCGTTCTTGTCCACGAGCACGAGCTCCCGCCCGACCCCGCGCATCACCAGCGCGTACGCCGCGGTCGCCCCCACCAGCCCGCAGCCGACGACGCCGACCTTCATGGGACACCCGCGGGTTGGGAGACGGGAGACAGGGGACGGGAGACAGGGAACAAAGGGACAGGGGACAGGGGACAGGGGACAGAGGCACTCCCCCAGGCTAAACACTCCCAGCCCTTCGGGCTGAGGAGGGCATCGGGTTTTCAGGCCAACGGCCTGGGATTCGATAGACCGGGGCAACGCCCCGGGCGGCTCCGGTCTCCCGTCTCCCGTCCCCTGTCTCCCTTACCGCCGGGCCGCCTGGTCGATCAGCCGAAGATACAGCGGGCCGGCGGGGAGGACCACGGCCGGGATGTCCCAGGCGGGCTGGGGCGGGCGGCTCGCCTCCCGGAAACGGACCCGGGCGCCCTCAACGTCACCCTCCAGCAGAGCCAGGTAGCCGCGGCGAAAGAAGAACGTCGCCTCCCGGTCCAGCTGGCCCAGAACAGCCTGGCGGGCCTGCTGGTACTGCGCCACCCGGGAGCGGAAGTAGAGCCCCAGATCCACCGTCGCGCCGAAGGTCGGGAGAGCCCCGGTCGGCGGCCAGGTGAACACCAGCACTTGCTCGGGCGACGGGGGCGGGCCGGTGCCCACCCCGCGGCCCTCGGTCGCCTCCAACTCGCGCCCGGCGGTCTCGTAGTCCCCGACCAACAAGGCGGTCTGGACGTCGAGCACCCGGAGGAACCCGCGGGCGGCCTGGATGGGCGGCGGAGCCTGGGCCTGGGACGGTCCGGCGGCCCGGTCGAGTTCCTCCCGGACCACGGCCGAGTCGCCGGCCGCTTCCTCGGCCCAGCCGACCGCCAGCTCCAGCGCCACCAGCTGAATCAACGCCTGGGGGGCGTCCGGCCCGAACTCGCGGGACAGCTCGCCCTCCCCGAGCCCCTTCAGCATGGTGATCGCCTCGCCGGTCAGGTTGGCCCGGAGGGCGGCGTAGAACCGGTCCTTCACCTTCGGCTGCCGCTCGGCGGCCAGCCGGTACATCTCCGTCGCCTTCTGCCGGGCGGCCTGCACCCGGTCGGTCTGCTCCTTCAGCCCGCGGAACACCTGGTCCCGGAATTCCTTCCGCTCCTTCGACTCGTCCTCGCCCCCGGCCCCGAGCTCCCGCTCGGCGTACCGCTTGGCCAGCACCAGGGTGTCGTGGGCCAGGTCGATGGGGAGGTGGAACGGCGCGTCGACCACCTGCACCTGGGGCGGGAGGCTGGGCACGGCCGCGAGCGGCACCCGGAACAGCTGATTCCCCTGGGCGGCGATCGCCTCCCCGGCCATCTCCCGGATGCCCGGGAGGTCCACCCGGGTGCCGCGGAAGCTGCCGTTCTTCATCGGGGACAGGTAGCGCCCGGCCAGCTCGTGTGCGATCTGGCTCGGGGACGTGGCGTACACGCCGGGGGTGAAGGCGTCCGGCGGGGGGAAGCGGGTCAGGGCGCGGCGGTAGGCCGTGACCGCGCCGAGCCCCCGCTCGCTCTCCGAAACGGGCAGCTCGGGCTCGGTCAGGGCGCGGGCCAGGGCGGCGTAGCCGTCCGGGTGGTCGGGGCTCTCGGCCACCGCCTTCCGGGCGGCCTTCAGGGCCAGGATCGGGATGGCCACGAAGCTCCCGTCGGCGGGGCGGACGTAGGGCGAGTTCCCCTGCCGCGCCATCCCTTCGGACCAGAGCTGGAAGGCGTTCGCGCCGACCACCGGGGTGACCGTGGTCGGGACGGCCCGGAGGAGGAGGGCGCCGACCTGGAAGGCGAGCGCCTGCCGGCTCCCCGCCACCCGGTCGCGGTAGTCGAGCCAGGCCTGGGCCTCGTCGGCGGCCGGGGAGGCCGGGGCGACCGGGCGCAGGAAGTCGTCCGCCCAGGTCCGGGGCGGGGGGGCCGCGGTGATCGGGGCGGGCGGGAGCCGCTCGGCGGCCGGCCCGAACGTCAGCGCCACCGGGTCCACCCGCAGCTGGTCGAACGTCGGCGGGGTGGCCGCCGGGTCGGCCCGCCAGCCGGACACCGCCGTCCGGCCGTCCAGGTACCAGGCCGCCCACCGGTCCGGGATGGACCACATCCGGCCCATCGCCTCCTTCGCCAGCACCCGGGTCATGGGCGAGTCGCCGGCCGCGGCCGCCACGGCGGCGTAGGTCAGCTTGTGGGCCTCGAACACGGCCGCCGCGTCCTTCAGGTCGGGCGCCTCGCCCAGCCGCACCACCCCGAGCCCCTGCCGGGCCTTCACGAAGGCCGGCCACTCGGCGGCGTGGTGCGTGTACCGGGCGTTGGCGAACACCCTCTCCCCGGGGGCGTGCCAGGCCACGTAGTTGGCCAGGTCGACCGACGCCACGAAGCCGCGGTCGTCCGGCCCCAGGCGGCCGGTCTTCCGCCACTCCCCGAACTGCCCGGCCGCCCGGGCCAGGGCCACGTCCGGGGCGACCTCCCAGGTGACCCGCCGGGAGTACATCGGGTTCGGCCCGGTGGCGTGGAGCCACCCCGGCCACGCGCACACCCCGAGCGCCACGATCCCGAGGAGCGACGCCACCCGGCCCAGCGCCGACAGGGTGAGGACCATCCGGGTCTGGGTGTCGGTAGCCGGGCCGAGGGCGACCCGGGCCGACAGCGCGTTCAGCCGGCCGGCCAGGAGGGGCACGCTGACGGCCGCGAGGAACGGGATGGCGTACATCGTCTTCAGCGCCAGCGCCGCGAACCCGCACCACAGCAGGGCGTGGGGGAGCGGCAGCGGCTCCACGTCCCACGGCCGCCCGGCCAGCCGGCCGACGACCGCGGTCAGGGCCACGGCGTACAGCCCGCCGGCCAGGAGGAGGAGCAGGGCCAGCCCGTTCACGCTGCTCCCGAGGGTGGCCTCGTTCCAGTACACCCCGGTGAGCGGCGAGTGGAGGAGCGCGTTCAGCCGGGGGTCGCCGAGCGACCCGATGGACTCCGTCAGCTCGAACGGCAGCTGCCACACGCGGACGTGGTGCGGGGTGAGCATGCACGCCACCACCCCCACCCCGAGCGCCCGGGCCAGGGTCGGCACGTCCGGGAGGGTGCCGAGCGTGTCGTCCTCCGGCGCCGGCGGCCCCTCCGCGTTCAACCCCTTCCGCCAGACCAGCTCGCCGACCAGCAGCAGCACCAGCACGAGCGGCCCGAGGAAGAACCAGGCGTCGGTGTTGGCCCACAGCCAGAACGTGACGCCGAGGGCGATCGGTAGCCGCCACGACCCCGGCGGGCTGGGGAGGCGGAACACCAGGAACAGGGTGAGGGACAGGAACAGGAGCGACCCGACCTGCGGGTGGAGGGTGAGCCGCGGGGCCGCGGCGAGGGCGGCCACCACCGCGACCGCCGCCCACGGCCACAGGGCGTGCCCCGGCCGGCGGATGCCGGCGAGCAGGGCCACGGCCGCGGCCGCCGCCAGCGCCTTGGCGATCACCAGCGCGAACCCGTCGCCGGAGTAGAGGAGGTAGGCGCCGAGGTCGAACAGCCAGGAGTGGTTGACCCAGGCCCGGTCGGCGGCGGTGTAGCTGAACGGGTCGGAGCCGAGGGTGTACTCGCCGGTGGTGAGCATCCGCCCGGCGGCGAGGTGGAGCCACAGGTCGGAGTTGCGGGCGGCGAACGAGGCGAGCAGGAAGGTCAGGGCGACGGCCAGGGCGACGAGGGCGGTGTCGGCCGCGGCGTACCACTCCGGCCACGTCGCCGGCTTGGCGGCCGGGGCGGGCGGCGGCTCGGGGGCCGGCTCCGGCGGCAGGACGGCCCCGTCCGCCGTCGGGGGTGCGGCGGCGTCCGTGGTCGGCGGCGGGGGGCTCCCGTCCGGCCCCTTCGGCGCCTCGCCGCCCGGCGGGTCACCGGGCTCCGGCGGCTCCGGCGGTGGCGGCGGCGGGGCGGTCAACTTCACGGGAACCTCGGGGCTCGTGGGGAGTCACGCTAGGTCTACCCGGGTATACGGTCAAGCCGCCGGCCGGGGTCGATGGGGTGGGGAGGAGGCCCGCCCGGGGCGTTGCCCCGGGCTATGTGATCCCAGGCCGTTGGCCTGAAGACCGGTTCCCCTCTTCAGCCCGAAGGGCTGGGATTCGATAGCCCGGGGCACCGCCCCGGGTGTGAAAGCTTTCCGTCACCGCCCCGCGTCGGGGAGCAGCACCGGCAGCCGGGGCAGCACCGACCCCGCCGCCGGCGCGAGGGTGAAGCCGGTGGCCGGCCGCGCCGACCCGCCGTCGGGGAAGAGGCGGGGCTCGCGCAGCAGCTTGACGAACTGGAAGGTCCGCGTGCCGCCCTCGTCCCACACCAGCGCGGACCGCCGGTCGTCGGCCCGTAGCGGCAGCTCGGCCCGCAGCCCGTCCCCGGCGCGGTAGGTGAGCGGCTCGGCCGGGCCGAACGTGTACACGGTGTTCGTCCCGTTGATCACTCCCCCCCCGACCTGCGGGTAGGTCCGCACGACGGGCGCGCCGCCGGCCCGCGGCACCAGCGTGACCGTCAGGGGGCCGGCCGGGACGAGCGCCGGCGCCCCCGGCTCGCGGGGGACGGTGACCTCCGCCCCGCGGAGGGCGAGTGTGAACGCGGGGGTGCGGAGGAACGCGGCGAGGTCGTCCACCGGGTTCGGGGCGGCGGGGTTCTCCAAGCGGGCGAGGACGTGGAGGAGGCGGCCCCAGTCGCGGTACGAGGGCGCGGCCAGGTCGTCGGCCGCGCGGGACCACGCCTCGGGGTTGTCGGCCGCGCCGAGCCGGCCGGCGATCACCCCGCGGACGGTCCGCACCCCGTTCTCGAACGAGGCATGCGCGGCGGCCGCGAGGACGCCCCGGGCCGGGTCCGGGAAGCCGGCCAGCTCCCACTCGGGGTAGCCTTCACCGACCGCGGCCAGGGCCGGGTACAGCTCGGACGGCCGCGGGAACCGGCGGCGCAGGTCGGCGAGCTGGTCGCCCGGGAAGGTCGCCGGGTCGAACCCCGAGCCGGGCCGGGGGACGACCAGCGGCCACCGGCCGGCGAAGCCGGGCGCCGGCGTGAGGCCGAGGGCGTCGGCGAGGTCGCGCAGGTGGAGCAATCGGGCGCGGGCGAACTCCCAGTCGCGCCGGACATGGTACACCCGGTCGTACTCGAACGGCACCCGGTACGTCACCACCCCGCCCCGCGGCTGCGGCACCGCTTCCGCCCCGGGGAGCACGGCCTGTTGCGAGAACGGCGGGCGGTCGGCGGCGGACGCGAGGGTGTCCACGCGGGCGTGCCAGTCGCCGTCGAAGGAGGCGGTGAGGGTCAGCGCGGTGGCCCGGTTCACGAGGTCGCGGTACCAGTCGTGCCAGCCGGCCTCGGCGGCGCGGATCAGGGTCGCGTCGGCGAGCCACTTGTCGCGCAGCTTGGCGGCCTCGGTGTCGCCCCAGGTGTACTCGGCCGGCAGGGCCAGCTCGGTGGCGAGCCGGGCGCGGACGCGCTCCAGGTCTTCGAGCGTGCGGGCCTCGGCCGGGGCCGTCGTGGCGGCCAGCTTCTCCCGGTACGCCTGGTAGTCCTCCACCTCGCGGAGCCGGCCCTCGACGAACCCCTGGAGGTCGGGCGGGAGGGCGAAGAAGCCGGGGTCGGCGCGGAAGGCGGCGAGCGCCCGCTTGTTCCGCGCCAGGTTCTTCTCGGCCAGCCGGACGGCGGCGGGCGGCTCGGCCCGCGCGTACAGCTGAACGCGGTCGGGCAGTTGGGGGTCGGCCGCCGGCGGCTGGAGGAGTGCCACCGCGGCGGCCCCGGCGACCATGACCCCGACCGCGGCCGCGACCGCCCACACGGTCCTGTGCAGGCGCCGGTCGGAGGCGCGTGCCCGCTGCCGGTGCGCGGCGGCGGCGGCGAAGGCGTTGCGGAACAGCTCGGCCACCCCGAACGGCTCGGCGGGCGGCTCGGGGTCGTCGGCCAGCGGCGGGCGGCGGACCGCGGTGGCGTAGCCCTCCACGTCCACGCTGCCGAACGGCAGGTACGAGGTGCCGTACCCTTCGAGCGGCAGCTGGTCGTCGATGAACTCCTCGAACTGCCGCAGGACGTGCTTCAGGTTGCCGCGGACGCGCCCCTCCCACTCGGCGCTGGTGTCGCCCGGCTTGGCGAGGCGGTCGCAGCGGGCCAGGACGACGAACACCGGCAGCCCGCCGACCTCGCGCTCGCGCAGCCGCCGGCCGTGGACCTGCTCCAGGAAGAAGAGGAAGTCCTCGAACCGCTCGGCGAGGTCGTCGTCGGTCAGCCCGGCGTCCACGACGAGGGCGATGAGGTCCGAGTCGAGGACCGCCCGCGCGACGGTGCCGCTGACGCGCCGGGCCTCCAGGGCGACCGGGTTCTTGAGGAGGGCGGTGGAGGCGTGGCCGTCGCAGTCGAGAAGGACGAAGTCGGGAGCCGCGGTAGGAGGACCGCTCGACGAGGTCCGGAAGAGGACTGGGGCGATGCCCAGTTCGGTCCGCGTGTTCTGGATGTTGGCGTTGGAGTAGACGTACTCGTGAAGCGCCTCTAACCGCCCGGTGAGGTCAACGACTTCGCCGCCGAGGGCGTCGGGCTGCGTCCTGGACGCCCGGAGGAGGGCGCCGAGCAGGTTGGTCTTGCCCGACCCGGGGTGGCCGAACAGCAGCACCCGCGGGGCGGCCGGGTCGGGGGTCGTCGGGGTGAGCATGTCGGTCTTGGGGCCTCTGGTCCCCGTGGCAGGTGGCTCGCCCCCTCACCCCGCGTGCTGCGCCGCGACCCTCTCCCCCGAGGGGAGAGGGTGGGAGCCGGCCGACACCGGCGGGATCCGCGCCCGAGGCCCGCCCGTGGAGGGGACCGGAGAAGCCCACCCTCTCCCCTCGGGGGAGAGGGTCGCGGCGCAGCACGCGGGGTGAGGGGGCGAGCCACCTTTGGAAGGAAGCGAACTCTGCCCGCCTCCGCCCCGTCACCGTATCCCGCTGCCGAGGACGACGCGCACGCCGGACGTCTCGGCCCAGTCGGTCACCTGGGTCACGGTGCGGCTCCGCTCGTCGGCCGCCCGGGTGCGGTCGACGGGGTACACCACCACGAGCAGCACCTGCTTCCCCGCCGCCTCGCGCGTCTTCGCCTCGACCGCGGCCTTCACCTCGTCGAACGTCTTCAGGACGGGCTCGTCGCCGAGGTAGTAGAACTTGCCGGCCGCCGGCTGGGCGGCGTCGCCGCCGAGGAAGGTGACGCGGACTTGCGGGGTGGTCGTATCCACTTCGGCCGGGCGCGGCGGCTCCACCTTCACCGGTGGACGCTTGTCGTCCGCCTTCGGGTCGGTCTTCCCCGGGGTGTCGGACGGGTCGCCGGAGCCCTTCCCCTGGCCGTCGCCGGACCCGCCGCCGCTCCCGCCGCCCTTGCCGAAGACGATCAGTGCTACCAGGATGGCGACCGCGATCGCGCAGACGACCTGCACCAACTTCTTGACGAAGTCGGGCGACTTCTTGGCGAAGACCCAGCGGTCGAGCCCCCAGGCGATCAGCCCGCCGAGGACGTGCCCGGCCAGGAACCCGCCGGCGACGGCGAGGCAGTTGAGCGCCAGGTCGGCGAGCCGGTCGGAGGCGCCCGCGAGGAAGATCGGGACGGCGGCGGTCATCGGTGGCCTCCCGAGGGTGTTGTGGCTTCTGGCTTGTCGCCGCCGCTCCGCGCTCACGAGCCGCGACCGAAAGAGCGGCTGCTGAACCACCACTGTTCGCAGGCGGTCCACCGGGTCTGCCGGCCGCTCCTCGTGGGCGCAAAGACTTCGCCCGGGTCGGCCACCTTACGGGATGTCGAACCCGTAGGGCACGTCCTTGAACCACGCCCGGTAGGTCTCGACGTTCGCCCGGGTCGGGTAGCTCGACGCCTGGCGGGGGTACATGATCAGGAAGTACGTGTCCTTCTCCCCGGCGAGCCGCTTCTGGTAGGCGATCAGCTGTTCGGCCTGGGCCTGCGACGCCACCTCCTGCCGGCCGGGGGCGTAGTAGTACAGCTTACCCGACCCCGGGTCGATCTCCAGCACCCGCACCACCAGCCGTTCGCCCCGCTCCTTCTGGAACCGCTCCAGCCGCTTCGCCGCCTCGTCGCGCTCCTTCTGCGTCGCCGCCAACAGCTGGCGGAGTTCCTGGACGTCCGTGGGCAACTCCGGTGCCTTCGCCTCGGCCTTCGCGCCGTCGTCCGCGGCCGGGGTGCTGACGAACGGCATCAGCAGGAAGATGCAGAACAGCAGGATGAGGACGTCGATCATCGGGATGAAGAACCGGGTGACCGACCGGCGCGGCGGGGTGATCACGCCCGGCCCCCCCGGCTGCCGTTGTTCGCCGCGACCGGCGTCGCGGGGGCCGGGGGCGGGGCGGCGGGGGCCGGCTCGGGCGGGGTCGGGTAGCCGGCGAGGCCGCGGATCAGGTCGCGGCCGACGGCGACGACCCACGTCGGCAGGATGTTCGCCAGGGCCATGAACAGCCCGCTCCCGGTGGCGGTGATGGCCGGGGCGTACTTCCGGATGATGTCCTGGGGGGTGGGGTTCGACCCGGGGGTGATGGAGCCGAACGTCTGGAGGATGGCCGCGACGGTGCCGATGAGCCCGAGCAGCGGGAACCACTCGGCGCCCTGGGCGAGGTGCGTCAGCCAGCGGTCGGCGGCGGGGTCGAAGTCGCCGGCCGAGGGCTGCCAGCGGAGCGCCTTCCAGGCCAGGACGGTCTGGGCGGCGAACAGGGTGAAGCCGAGGGCGAGGATGATCCAGTCGATCCCGGACTCCTGGACCCGGGCCAGGTAGTCGCGGCGGGCGTCGGCCGGGATGGCCGCGAACACCAGCCCGGCGCCGAGCACCGGGACCGCACAGAACGCGGCCGGCAGGACGTGGTGAATCCAGAACCGGCGCACAACGCCCCCGGTAGTCGGTCAGAAATTCGAAGCACGAAATTCGAATTTCGGAAGCCTGCGGTCGGTCGAAATTCGAATTTCGTGCTTCGAATTTCGTTCTTACTCTGCCCCGGTCAGCCACTCCGGCATCGCCCGGAGCTTCCCGTCCCGGCCGACGCAGGCCAGCGTGCTGTGCCCCTCCGCGATCACGGCGCCGGCCCGGAGTACTTCGTACTTGTGCTCCAGCCGGACCGGGCTCGTCCGCGTCACGGTGGTGCGGACCGTCAGGAGGTCGTCGTAGTGCGCGGGGGCGCGGTACTTCACCTCCAGCTTCGACACCACCAGGAAGAACCCGGCGTCCTCCAGATCCTTGTACGTCTTCCCCTGGTCGCGGAGGAGTTCCGTCCGGGCCTGCTCGAAGTACACCAGGTAGTTGGCGTGGTGGAGCAGGCCCATCCGGTCCGTCTCGGCGTACCGCACCCGGATCTGGACCTCGCCGGTCAGCATCGCACCCCCGGGCACAAATCCGAAGCACGAAACTCGAAGTCGGATTCTCGGGTTCGAATTTCGTGCTTCGGGGTTCGAATTTCAGAACCCGTTACTTGATGAACCCGACCCGGTTCGGGGAGGGCCAGGCCGGCCAGAACACGAACACCGCCTTGCCGAGCATCAGCCGGTCGGGGACGACGCCCCACGACCGGCTGTCGGAGCTGTGGGCGCTGTTGTCCCCCAGGCAGAGGTAGTGACCCGGCTGGACGTAGTACAGGTCGGCCCGGTTGGCGTCCGGCCCGAACCGGGTGTAGTAGATGTCCCGCGACAGCTTGATCGCCCGCACCGTCACCGCCCCCTTCGCGCCGATGCCCGCCGGGGCGGCCACGTCGTTCTCCTCGGTCCAGCCCTCCTCGCCCTCCCGGCCCGCCGGCACGGTGCTGGCGGGGAGGTAGTCGGCGTCGGTCCCGAAGTCGATTCGCCGGCCGTCCACCCACACCCACAGCCGGGCGTCCACGTTGGCGAACCGGAGGCGGTACTTGCCGGCCCCGGTGATGCGGGTCGGCCGCTTGCCGAACGACTTGCCGCCCGGGCCGGTCGAGAGGAGTTCGACCTCGCCCCCGGCGAACTTCGCCTGGAACCGGCACTGCCCGCGGGACAGCTCCAGCACCACCTCGGCCCCGGCCGCCACCTCGGCGTCGCACTCCAGCATCAGGTCGCCGACCCACTGGTGGTCGTGGCCGCCCCGGCCGGCGCGGCGGTCGCCCTCGAACCCGGTCGCCGGGTCGCGCTCGAGGCCGTCGTTGTAGGCGAGGTAGTTGTCGACCGGGCCGGCCGCGGGCAGGGCGGGCAGGTCGGACCAGCGCCAGTAGTCACCCGTCCGCTTGCCGCCCTCCTGCTTCCAGACGTTGTGCTGGTAGCGGACGAAGTCGAGCGAGTCGGCGGAGTGGGCGAACGCCCGGGGCTGGCGGGCGTCGTCCCCGGTCCACTTGGCGGCGACCTCCGGCGGGGCGAACCACCGCGGCGGCACCTTTCCGGCCAACTCCTTCGGCTGGTGGTCGTTGTCCCACACCACCCGCGCCCGGGCGAGGAGCTGGTCCTCGGTCGGGCGGGTGATCTCGAACCCGCCCATCCCGGGCGCGAACCCGGTCTTGCGGGACGACTCGAACAGCTCGGCGGCCCGCTCGTTGTTCGGGTAGCGGTAGTCGGGGGAGCCGAACGCCGACTCGCCGCCGCGCCACAGGTCGTTCGGGTCTTCCGGCCGGGGGTACAGGGGCTTGCCGTCCGGGCCGAGGGCGTCCGGCGGGTAGTCGAGGGCGGTGGTGACGTACAGGTCGCCGCGGTGGATGCCGACCGTCTCGCCGCCGAAGGCCATCGCCCGCTTGATGTAGTTGGCCGCCACCCACCGCTCCTGCGGGGCGCGCGGGTACTTGAACACCACCACGTCCCCGCGGGCCGGCCGGCCGAGCCGGTTGAAGTGGTAGATCGGCTTGAGCACCAGCACCCGGTCCCCGGTGCGGGGGCCGGGCACCGGGTTCAGGTCGCCGACCCGGCCGTGGTAGCGGCAGTTCGGGCAGCAGTAGCCGACCAGCTGGAGCTTCCGCCCGGTCCCCTGCTGGCCCTCGACCTCGTCGTGCGCGTTGACCGGGAACTCCAGCCCGCACTTCTGGCAGGTGATGACCTTCTGGATGCCGTAGAGCGTCTCGGCCATCGACCCGGTGGGGATGACGAACGCCTCGGTGACGAACAGCTTCAGCAGCAGCACCAGGACGACCACGAACACGACCGTCTCGACCAACTCCCGGGTGTGGTCGCGGGGCGGGGCCGGCTTCTTCTTCGGGTCGGCGGCGGGGTCGGCGGCGGGCTGGGTGGCGGTGGCCATGGAACCCCTATGAAAGCACGAAATTCGAAACCCGAAATTCGAACCCCGGGGGTCGTCTCACCGGGGGGAGCGTTCGGCCCGTCCTGTCGCGTATTCGTTCCCCGGGGGCCGATGTTCGAATTTCGGGTTTCGTGCTTCGAATTTCGAACGTCCGACGTCAGTGCAGCCACCGCAGCCGGCCCCAGTCGAGCGTCTGGAACGTCCGCTCGCGGCCGGCGATCGTCACCCGGCCGGGGCGGAGCGGCTGGTGAACCAGGATCGGTTTACCGAGAAAGTCGCCCTCCGGCACGCCCGGCGACGGCCACTCCCTGCTGTCCTGCGAGTTCCCGCTGTTGTCCCCGAGCATGAAGTACTCGTCCGGGCCGAGCCGGGCCGGCGAGCGGGTGCCGTGCCGCCCGGCCTGCGTGTAGTGGATGTCGCGGAACAGCTGGAGCCGCCGCACGACCACCCGGCAGCCCCGCGCCCCGAGTTGGAGCGGCCGGCGGACCTCCCCCCGCTTCTTGACGGCGGGCAGGTCCACCGGCGGCACCACCACCCGCCGGTCCACCGCGAACGTCGCCCGCCGGTCCACGAAGGCGAACTCGACGGCGTAGGACCGGCCGGGCTCCAGCGCGACCCCGCCGGCCGCGGCCAGCCCGCCCTGCTTGTCGTGGCTGAGACTCGCCTTCCCGTCGGCCCGCGGCCCGACCGACACCTCGGCCGCCACCGCGTCCGCCCCGTCGTACAGCCGGAACGCCAGCGTCGCCCCCGGCCCGGCCTCCACGACCTCGACCTCGCAGCGGACCGAGAAGTCGTGGACGGGGTAGATGTTGCTCGTGGAGCGGTTCCCCCCGTCGTACCCCGTGCCGGAGCGGACGGGCTCGCCGTCGGCGTCGCGGGCGTCCAGGTTGACATGCCGGTATTCGAGCCGCACCTCGGCCTGCGGCGACGCGGCCGCATCAAGGACCAGCTGGCCGTCGTGCAGCACGGCCGGGCCGGCGGGGGCGGGCGGGGGGGCGTCGCCGGGGGGGAGGCGGGCGTCGCGCTCGGGCGGGTAGACGTACCAGCGCGGCCCCCAGCCGCCGGGCGGGGCGAACGACAGGTCGAAGACGGGCAGTTGAGTCTCGCGGACCTCGGCGATAGCCTTGCGCAGGAGCTCGCCGCCGGCGTACACCTCGCCGTCCACGATGGTGATCTCCTCGCCGGGGAGGCCGAGGATGCGCTTCACGTAGGCCTTGTACTGGTCGGCCGCGCAGCGGAACACGGCCACCTCCCAGCGGCGGGGCCGGCGGAACTGGTAGACGAGCTTGTCCACCATGACGCGGTCGCCGCTGACGCCCGGGGCGGCGGCGAGGCTGGCCTTCTGGCCGCAGTTCGGGCAGGGGATGTCGGCGTAGTGCCCGGCCCGCTCGCCGCCGGAGGGCATCCCGACGCGCACGGGGCAACCGCACCGGGTACAGGCGGCCTGCCGGTGGTTGCCGATGAGGGTGGGGGCCATGCTGCCGGTGGGCACGCCGAACGGCTCGGCGATGCCGACGCGGAACAGGATGAACCCGGAGAGGAGTAGTACCGCCAGGTTGGCGAGGAGGCGGGCCGGCGTCGGGTACGGTTTGGCGGGCCTGGGCGGCGGGGCCGGCGGCGCGGCGGGCCGCGGGGGGAGGTCTTCGACCGGCAGGTCGAGCGGCTCGGGGGCGGCGGGCGGGGCGTCGTTCATCGGTGTGATCCGCCCCGAAAGCCGCCGCGCCCGTTGTAACACCGCGTGCGTCCCGCGGGTCGGGGAGGCAACGCCGTTTACCTGTCGCGCTCACGAGCCGCGACCGAAAGGAGCGGCTGCTGCCCCTTCGTTCCCCGCGTGCGGCTTGCTCGGTACGCCGGCCGCTCCCTTTCGGTCGCGGCTCGCGGTGCCCCCGGCCCGGGGAACGTCTCGTAGGGTTCGGCCCCCGCTACTCGTCCTGCTCCAGCACGGCCAGGAACGCCTCCTGCGGCACCTCGACCTGGCCGATCTGCTTCATCCGCTTCTTCCCCTCGGCCTGCTTCGACCACAGCTTCCGCTTGCGGGTGATGTCGCCGCCGTAGCACTTCGCGGTCACGTTCTTCCGCATCGCCGCGATGTTCTCCCGGGCCACCACCCGCGCCCCGACCGCCGCCTGGAGCGCCACCTCGAACAGGTGCCGGTCGATCTCCTCGCGCAGCTTCTTCAGGATCGCCCGGCCCCGCCGCTCGGCGCTCGACCGGTGGACGATCACCGACAGCGCGTCCACCTTCTGCCCGTGGACGAGGATGTCCAGCTTCACCAGGTCGGCGGCGCGGAAGCCCAGCACCTCGTAGTCCATCGTCCCGTAGCCGTGCGTCACCGACTTGAGCTTGTCGTACAGGTCGTAGATCACCTCCGCGAGCGGCATCTCGTACACGAGGATGACCCGCTGCTTGCTCAGGTACTCGGTCCGCACGAAGGTGCCGCGGCGGTCGGTACACATCCCCATCAGGCTGCCGATGTTCTCGGCCGGGATGAGGAAGCTGATTTTCACGATCGGCTCGCGGAACTCCTCGATCACCCCCGCGTCCGGCACGTCCTGCGGGCCGTGGACCGTCACCACCGACTTGTCCTTCTTCTGGATCTCGAACGTCACGTTCGGGGCGGTCTGGACGAGGTTCAGCTCGCTGTCCCGCTCCAGGCGCTGCTGGATGATCTCGCGGTGGAGCATCCCCAGGAACCCGCAGCGGAACCCGAACCCCAGGCCGTCCGACACCTCCGGCTGGAAGCTGAACGACGAGTCGTTCAGCTTCAGCTTGCCCAGAGCCTCGCGGAGATCCTCGAACTCGTTGTTGTTGACCGGGAACAGGCCCGAGTACACCATCGGCTTCGGCTCCTTGTACCCCGCCATCGGCTCGGCCGTGGGGTTGAAGGCGTCCGTCACCGTGTCGCCGATGTTGACGTTCTCGATGTTCTTGATGTTGGCCGTGAAGTAGCCGACCTGCCCGGCCGACAGCTCGTTCACCTTCGTCATCTCGGGCCGGAACTGGCCCATGTCGGTGATGACGTACTCCCGGCCGGTCCGCATCAGCCTGACCCGCTGGCCCGTCCGCAGCTGGCCGTCCATCATGCGGACGTAGACGACCACGCCCTTGTACGTGTCGAAGTGGCTGTTGTAGATCAGCGCCTTCAGCGGCGCGGCCGGGTCGCCGGCCGGGGGCGGGACGCGGTCGATGATCGCCGCCATCAGCTCGTCCACGCCGACGCCGGTCTTGCCGCTGACGCGCAGCACCTCGTCCGGGTCGACCATCAGCGCCTGCTCCATCTCGCCGATGACGAAGTCCGGGCGGGCGTGCGGCAGGTCGATCTTGTTGAGCGTCGGCAGGATCTTCAGCTGGGCGTCCATCGCCAGGAAGCCGTTAGCGACGGTCTGGGCCTGGACGCCCTGGAAGGCGTCGGCCAGGAGGATGGCCCCCTCGCAGGCGGCGAGGCTGCGGGAGACCTCGTAGTTGAAGTCGACGTGGCCGGGGGTGTCGATCAGGTTGAGCTCGTACTTCTGGCCGTCGTGCTCGTGGTAGATCGTGACCGGGTGCATCCGGATGGTGATGCCGCGCTCGCGCTCCAAGTCCATGCTGTCGAGCGTCTGGGCCTTGATGTCGCGTTCGGACACGGCCCCGGTTTTCAACAGGAACTGGTCGGCCAGGGTGGACTTCCCGTGGTCGATGTGTGCGATGATGCAGAAGTTGCGGATCAGCGCGGTCGGCGTCGGCATGTCGGCAGCGCTCGGGGGCACGGTCGGAGCGGGCGTGGGCCGGCCCGTGGGGGATACCCCACCATGTTAGCACCGCCCCCAAAGCCGGGGTAGGGCGCGGCCGGGCGCGGGCCGCAACCGACCGCCGGGTGCGAAGTTGGGGAACCGCCCCGCCCGCCCGCCGGTCGGCAGGGCGTTCACGGCTGGCATCCTTCGAGAACAACCACGGTGAAGTCGTCCGGGAACCGGCCACTGCCCGGGAGCCGGGCGGCGGCCTTCAGCGCGTCAACCAAGGGCTCCCCGCTCAGCGTGGTCGCGGCCAGTACGACCTTCTCCCAGCCCGCATACTTCCACACGCCGTCGGACACCGCCAGTACCGCCCAGGGCTCGGCCAGGGGAACCTCGAACGGGACGAACTCGGCCGCACCCGAGCCGACGGGCGGGTTCTTCCGCTGGCCGGCGGTCGCCTCCCGGGCTTGCCCGCCGGCCGCCGCCAGGACGGCGCTGTCGCCGCTCGACGCGCCCACCAATACCCCGTCGCGGACGCAGAACCCCGCGAGCGTCGTGAACCCCGCGCCCGGGTCGGCTTCGACGGCACGGTCGGCCTGTCTCAGCAGGGACGCCCAGATCGGCCCACGACTCAGTTGGCCGGGTTGGAGACGACCGGCTTCCGCCAGGGTGGTGCGGCACGCGAGGCGTGCGGCCTCGCCCCCGCCGGCCCGCCCGCCCTGGCCGTCCGCCAAGGCGCAGAGCCAGGAGCCCGCGTCGGCCGGGTGCGGCCCGACGAGGAAGGCGTCCTCGTTCGCCGGGTGCCCGCCGGACTCGGTAAAGGTCGTGACCCGAATCACGTGCCGCACCCCCGTCCGTCGGCCCGCCCCCCGGCCGGCGGGACCGGCACTCCACCGCAACCGGCCGGCCCGTCGCCCGTCCGGTGCGACGGGCCAGCCGGGCTTGCTGTCAGAACTTAATTAGGCACTCCACCGCGGCGGTGAGCTGGGAGCGGTCGAGCCGAGAACCCGGAGGGCCGAACGCCGGCGTGTCCGCGAAGTCGCCGCGGACCTCCGGGCGGAAGTTGAGCCACTTCCGCGGCATGTAGTTCAGCCCGAGCGTGACCGCGCCGTAGTGCCCCGGAATCCCGATGCGGGATCCGTCCGAGTCGTCGAACCACTCGCCCCGCACGTTCAGGTCCACCGTCTCCGAGACGTGGGCGATGCCGATCCCCATCAGGCTGTACCACGCGGCCGTGCCGCCGCCGGGGGTGTCCGCCCACCCCATGTCCGCCTGGACGATCTGGGTGAAGAACCGACTCCAGTGGTGCAGCGCCCGCAGCTCGACCACGGTGGTCATCTGGTTCGTCAGTTCCGGGGTCGCCCCGAACACCGCCCCCGGGCCGGTCAGGACGGTGCCGGACAGCTGCGTCCGCTTCTCCTCCTGGAGCCAGTAGTTCACCTGGCCGATGTAGCACGGCGCGTCGCCCCGCAGGGTGAAGAACGTGTTCGCCCCCAGCGTCAGGCCGCTGATGACGTCGAGCTGCTTGGTCACGTGCCAGTTCGCGGTCAGCCCGGTGAACGCGCCGTCCTGGCTGTAGAACCACTGGTACGAGTTGGAGTAGAAGGGGCGGTAGGGGGCCATCGCGCTCTCGTACCCGATCAGGGTGTACTGCCGCCCGACCTTCAGGTCCACCCCGCCCTCGGTCAGCACGGGCAGGTGGGCGGAGGCGTAGAGCTGCCGGAAGTCGAGCCCGAACCGGGGGTTGTCCCCGGGGATGCCGCCGAGCGGGTGCAGCAGTGCGGCGTCCGCCCCGGCGTACAGCTCCGACCGGAACCCGAAGGAGAGGGCGTCGGGGTCCAGCCCCCGCTCGACGACGACGGCGAGCTGGTTGAGCAGGAACTCGTTGCCGAACCGGTTCTCCCGGGGCTGCACCGAGAGCGGCCCGCTCCCGCTGGACGACGTCGTGTAGCCCATGTTCACCCACCCGAACAGCCGGTACCGCTCGTCCGCGAGCCGGCTCACCCCGGGGTGGTCGGGGAGGAGGGACCGGAGCAGCCGCAGGTCTTCCGGCGGGGTGGGGCCGGAGGCCGGCCCGGGCGGCCCCGAGGTGCCTTCAAGCACCGCCTGCGGCCGGGACGGCGGCAGGCCGAACCCGTCCGCGCCGGGCGCCGGGGCCGGCGGCGAAAGCGCCGGCAGGGGGGACGGCGCCCCGGGCTCTTGCGCCCCTGCCGTGCAGGGCACGACCCCGGCGATCAGACCCGCGAGGCACCGCGTCACGAACCAATGGGGGGATCGCATTCAAACTCCTGTTGGGCACGCCCCGGTCGCCCGGCCGACTGGAATTACCGCGCGAGTCCGTGCCACCACGCCGGGTATGATCGGCCGCCCGCGCGAGCCGAGCCGCTCCAAGTCACAGGCACTCTCCCGGGCAACTCTCCCCCAGACCACACCACCGCTACAACCCTCCTCCGAGACGCCTCGTTCGGTAGCAGTCCCGTCCTGCTTCTGCCCGCCTAGCAGGCAATTGCTGCTCACAACCACTCGATAATCCAGAGCCACTGCCGCCGTCCGGGTGCCACGCCGCGACCGCCCCACCGGGCGGCGGGGGCGGCACCACGTCCATCGCACGCGGAACCTCTCCATGTCGATCAACAGACTGTTCGCAATCATCTACACCGTCTCCACCCTCCTGCTGGTCGTGCTGGGGGGGCTCACCTACCAGGCGTACCGCCTCCAGGCGGCCCTGATCGAGAGCCAGAAGGTCCGCTACGCCTCTTACGCCCTGGCGGTCGAGCTGCGCCAGAGCTCCGACGACCTGACCCGCCTCGCCCGGACTTACGTCGTCACCGGCGACGAGCGGTACGAGCGCCTGTACTGGGACATCCTGGCGGTGCGCGACGGCAAGAAGCCGCGGCCGGACGGGCAGACCGTCTCGCTCAGCCAGCTGATGAAAGACCTCGGGTTCACCGCGGACGAGTTTGCGAAGCTCCGGGAGGCGGAGGCCAACTCGAACGGGTTGGTCACCACCGAGACGATCGCCATGAACGCGGTCAAGGGGCTGTTCGACGACGGGACCGGGAAGTACACCCGCCGCGCCCGGCCGGACGTGGAGATGGCCCGGCGGGTCATGTTCGACGAACAGTACCACAAGGATAAGGTCAAGATCATGCTCCCGATCGGCGAGTTCGAGGCCATGCTCGACAGCCGCACCAAGGCCGACGTCGCCGCCCGGGAGGCCGAGCTCCGCCTGTACCTGACCCTGATCGGGGTCATCGTCGGCACGTCCATCCTGATCGGGGTCGGATCCTACGGGATCATCCGCCGGAAGGTGATCGCCCCGGTCGGCACCCTCCGCACCCAGATGAACCGGGTCGCGGACGGCGACCTGTCGCAGTCCCCGGAGGTGGAGGCGCTGCGGGCCGGGAGTGACGAGGTGAGTCAGCTGGCGGCGGCCATCGCCACCACCGTCGGCGGGATGCGGACCAGCCTGCAACTCGAGACGGTAAACTGGGAGGCGGTCGGGCGGCAGCGGGCCATCAACGCCGACTTCACCGGCCAGATCAACGCGGTCCACAAGGCCCAGGCGGTGATCGAGTTCAAGCCGGACGGGACCGTCGTCACGGCCAACGACAACTTCCTCGCCGCGACGGGTTACACGCTGCCCGAGGTCCAGGGGCGGCCCCACAGCACGTTCACCGACCAGGCGCACGCCACCAGCCCCGAGTACCGGGAGTTCTGGTCCACGCTCAACCGCGGGGAGTACGTCGCCGGCGACTTCCGGCGGGTCGGCAAGGGCGGCCGCGAGGTGTGGTTCCAGGCGTCGTACAACCCCATCTTCGACGTAAACGGCAAGCTCTACAAGGTCGTCGCCTACGCCACCGACATCACCGCGGCCAAGAACCTGGAGCGGAAGGTCCGGGACGACGCGGCGGAGCTGCGGCAGAAGGTGGAGGCGGTCAACGGGGTGGTGGCGGCCCTGGCGGCGGGGGACTTCACCCGGCGGGTGCCCGACCTCGGGGACGACCTGGTCGGCCGGATGGCCGCCGGGCTCGACCGGGCGGTCGGCACCGTCCGGGCCGCGCTGGAGGGGGTGCGGGATGTGTCGGAGCAGCTGGCCGACGCCTCAGCCCAGCTGGCGGCCGCCAGCGACGAGATCTCGGCGGGAGCACAGGAGCAGGCGAGCGGGCTGGAGGAGACGGCGAGCACCCTGGAGGAGATCACGGCCACCGTCCGCCAGAACTCGGACGCGGCCCAGCAGGCCCGCCAGCTGGCCAGCGGGAGCAAGGACGTGGCCGAGAAGGGCGGACAGGTCGTCGGCAGCGCGGTGGGCGCGATGGGTGAGATCAACCAGTCGAGCAAGAAGATCGCCGACATCATCACCACCATCGACGAGATCGCGTTCCAGACCAACCTGCTGGCGTTGAACGCGGCGGTGGAGGCGGCCCGGGCGGGGGAGCAGGGGCGGGGGTTCGCGGTGGTGGCCGCCGAGGTGCGGAACCTGGCCCAGCGGTCGGCCACCGCGGCGAAGGAGATCAAGGGTCTGATCCAGGACTCGGTGAAGAAGGTCGAGGCCGGGACCGATCTGGTGAACCGGTCGGGTTCGACGCTGGACGAGATCGTGACGAGTGTGAAGCGGGTGACGGACATCGTGACGGAGATCGCGGCGGCGAGCCGGGAGCAGTCGACGGGGATCGACCAGGTGAACAAGGCGGTGACGCAGATGGACGCCGTCACCCAAAGGAACGCCGGGCAGACGGAGGAGCTGTCGGCCACCGCCCAGACCCTGACCGAGCAGGCCGGTCAGCTGCGGGACTTGGTCGCCCGGTTCAAGCTGTCCGAGGCCGCCACCACAAGCTCGCAGCCGGCGGCGACCCCGGTCCGGCCAGCGAAGCGTGCGCCGAAACCCCGGGCGGCGGTCGCACGGGCCGCGAAGGGTTCACACGCCAGCGGGGGCGACGGGTTCACCGAGTTCTAGACCCGGCCCGCAGATTGACGAGCCGTTGGCCCGCGGTTCGCCCCACCCGCGGGCGGGCCGGCGCGGTCATCCCCGCATCTCCAGCCCGACACCCTCGCCCGACGAGGCTCCACCATGTCGGCATCGAACACACTCGCCCGGAAGCACTGTACCCCCTGCGAGGGCGGAACGCCCGCCCTGCCGCCCGACCGGGCCGTGGCCCTCCTGGCCGAGGTACCCGGCTGGACCCGAGCGGCGGACGGCCGCCGCATCCGGCGGGAGTGGAAGGTGCGGGACTTCGCCGCGGGCATGGAGTTCTTCCGGCGCGTGGCGGAGGTGGCCGAGGCGGAGGACCACCACCCGGACCTCCACCTGACCGACTACCGCCAGGTCGCCATCGAGCTGTCGACCCACGCGACCGGCGGCCTGACCGAGAACGACTTCATCCTGGCCGCCAAGATCAACGAACTGCCGGTCGAGCTGAAGAAGTAGGCGACCTGCCGACGCGACGGGCGCAACGCCGTCGTGGCCGCCGAGCCGGGCCGCGCCCGGGTTCGCCCGGCCACCCGCACCGTTGCTCCCCCGGCGGTGTGCGGGTACGCTTCACCCGACACCAGATCCTACGGAAGGAAGGTCCATGCCAGCTACGCGGTTCGGGAGCACGGCCGGTCGGTTGGTCGCCCTCGCCGTCCTGTTTGGGGCCGTGGGCTGCCGCCGCCCGGCCGACGACGGGTCGGGCATTCCCCCAGGGTCGCTCCCACCGCCGGCACGGGAGGAGGCGGAACAAAACCTCCGCACGCAGTCGGACCAGATCAGCCGGGCCTTTGTCGAATGCGACCACGAACGGCTCGCGGACTTCACGCACCCGACGCTGGTCGAGCGCATGGGCGGTCGGGCGCGATTCACCGCCCGGCTACGCGAGATCGAGGCAGAGGTCGCAGCGGATGGGGTCCGGTTCGACGGAACCGAACTGTCGCCGCCGTCCGGGTTGGTGGAATCCTCCGGGAAGCTCTACGCGATCACGCGGTACGAGCTCCGCCTCACCGGCCCGGGCGGAGCCCGAGGGCGGCAGCCGGCGTACTTCATTGCCGAATCGACCGACGGGGGCCGGAACTGGAAGTTCATCGACGGCGCCGGCCTTGGCAGCAACCCGAAGCTGCTGAAACAGATCATGCCCGACTTCCCCGCCGACCTGCCGCTCCCGGACAAGCAACCCGCGCGGTGGGATACCGACTGAACGGTCCGTTGCCCCCCCGCCGGCGCTCGGGTACGCTTCCAACACGCTACCCCTCCCCGCCGGGTCCGTCCGATGCGTTCCGCCGTCGCCGTTGCGCTGCTCCTCGCCGCCGCACACCCCGCCGCCGCCCAGCCGAAGGAGAAGGGACCCCGCGACCGGCCGAAGCCGAACGTCGTCCTGATCGTGGCCGACGACCTCGGCCAGCGCGACCTCGGCTGCTACGGCAGCACCTTCTACCGCACCCCCCACCTCGACGCCTTCGCCAAGGCCGGCGCCCGCTTCACCGACTGCTCGTCCAGTTGCCCGGTCTGCTCGCCCACCCGCGCCAGCATCCTCACCGGGATGTACCCCCAGCGGTTCGGCATCACCGACTGGCTCCCCGGCCGGCCGGACCGGCCCGACCAGATGCTCCGCCGGCCCGCGCTCACCCTCCAGCTGGCGCTGGCGGAGGTCACCCTCGCGGAGCGCCTCCGGGCCGCCGGGTACGCCACCGCCCACGTCGGCAAGTGGCACCTCGGCGGCGAGGGCTTCGGCCCCGAAACCCAGGGCTTCGACCTGAACGTCGCCGGCGACCACACCGGCACCCCGCTCAGCTACTTCGCCCCGTTCCGCAACAAGACGCGGGCGATGCCCGGCCTGGAGACGGCCCCGGAGGGCGAGTACCTCACCGACCGCCTCACGGCCGAGGCCGAGCGGTTCATCGAGCGCAACAAGGACCGGCCGTTCTTCCTCCACCTCGCCCACTACGCGCCGCACACGCCGCTCCGCGCCCCGGCCGACGTCGTGGCCCGCTACCCGGCCCCGCCCGTCCACGGCCGGCAGAGCCACGGCGTCTACGCGGCGATGCTCGAACGCCTCGACGCGAGCGTCGGCCGGGTCGTGGCGAAGCTCGACGAGCTGAAGCTGACCGAGAACACCATCGTCCTGTTCACCTCGGACAACGGCGGGCTGGCGACGCTGGAGGGGATGCCGTTCGCCCCGACCTTCAACGGCCCGTTCCGCGAGGGGAAGGGCTACCTGTACGAGGGCGGGCTGCGCGTGCCGCTGCTGGTGCGGTGGCCGTCGCTGGTGAAGCCCGGCACGAGCATCACCTTCCCGGCGTGCAGCATCGACATCACCCCGACGGTCCTCGCGGCCGCCGGCCTGCCGACCCCCGGGGGCCGCGAGCGGGAGCTGGACGGCGTTCAGCTGGTGTCGCTGCTCGCCGGGATGAACCACCCGTCGCGCGACCTGTACTGGCACTACCCGCACTACGCCAACCAGGGCTCGCGCCCGGGCGGCGCGGTCCGGTCCGGCCCGTTCAAGCTGGTCGAGTTCTACGAGACCGGCCGGCGCGAGCTGTTCGACCTCTCGAAGGACGTGTCCGAGAGCCGCAACCTCGCCGCGGACCGCCCCGAGGTGGTGCGCGAGCTGGCCGCCAAGCTCGCCGCGTGGCGGACGGAGGTGGGCGCGAAGATGCCGACCCCGAACCCCGACTACACCCCGAACCCGCCCGCGAAGGACGGCGCCATCACCCTCCACGCCCGCACGGCGCAGGTCCACGGGACGATGCTCCGGTTCGAGCCCCTGCCGCACAAGAACACGCTCGGCTTCTGGGTCCGCCAGGACGACCACGCCAGCTTCGAGTTCACCGCCGCCGCGGCGGGCACGTTCTCGGTGGAGGTGCTGCAAGGCTGCGGGAAGGGGAGCGGCGGGGCCGAGGTCGAGCTGGCCGTCGGCGACTCGAAGCTGACGTTCGCAGTGAAGGACACCGGCGGCTTCCAGGCGTTCGAGGCGCGCGACGTGGGCACGCTCCGCGTCGCCACCCCCGGCCGGCACACGCTGACCGTGCGGGCGAAGACCAAGCCCGGCCCGGCGGTGATGGACCTGCGCCAGGTCGTGCTGCGGCCGAGCCGGTAAGGCGGGTATAGCGGCCCGGGGCGCCGCGGACGCCCGCCCGGGGTTCCACCCCGGGCTACCGGCCGACGCCCCTCCCGGGGCTAAAACCACATGCGTCTTGAGTCCCGGAGGGACGACGGCGTGTAGCCCGGGGTGAAACCCCGGGCGGGCGACCGCGGCGCCCCGGGCCGCTATACCGACCTGACCCGCACCCCCACCCGGAGCCGCTATGACGACCGCCCGACTGACCCGTCTCCCGGCCTGGGACGCCCTCCGCGCCCACCACGCCGCCGTCCAGAACACGCACCTCCGCGAGCTGTTCGCCGCCGACCCGAAGCGGGGCGAGCGGCTCACCGCCGAGGCCGCCGGCGTCTTCCTCGACTACTCGAAGAACCGCGTCACCGACGACACCCTCAAGCTGCTCGTGAAGCTGGCCGACGAGTGCCAGCTGAGGGACCGGATCGAGGCGATGTTCACGGGGCAGAAGATCAACGTCACCGAGAACCGCGCGGTACTGCACACGGCGCTGCGGGCGCCGCGCGGGGCGACCGTCACGGTGGACGGCAAGAACGTCGTCCCCGACGTCCACGAGACGCTCGACCGGATGGCCGCGTTCGCCGACCGCGTCCGCTCCGGAGCCTGGACGGGGCACACCGGCAAGCCGATCCGCGCGGTCGTGAACATCGGCATCGGCGGGTCCGACCTCGGGCCGGTGATGGCCTACGAGGCGCTGCGGAACGACACGGACCGCACCCGCACCTTCCGGTTCGTCTCCAACGTGGACGGCACCGACTTCGCCGAGGCCGCCCGCGACCTCGACCCCGCCGAGACGCTGTTGATCGTGTCGTCGAAGACGTTCACGACCCAGGAGACGATGACCAACGCCGCCACCGCCCGCAGCTGGCTGCTCGCCGCCCTGAAGGACGAGGCGGCGGTGGCCAAGCACTTCGTCGCGGTGTCCACGAACGCCACGGAGGTGAGCAAGTTCGGGATCGACACCGCCAACATGTTCGGGTTCTGGGACTGGGTCGGCGGGCGCTACTCGATGGACTCGGCGATCGGCCTGAGCACCATGCTCGCCGCCGGCCCGGACGGCTTCCGCGACATGCTCGCCGGCTTCCGGGCGATGGACGAACACTTCCGCACCGCCCCGTTCGACAAGAACCTCCCCGTTCTGCTCGGGCTGCTGACGGTGTGGTACGTCAACTTCTTCGGCGCCCAGTCGGTCGCGGTCCTCCCCTACGACCAGTACCTCAAGCGGTTCCCGGCCTACCTCCAACAGCTGACGATGGAGAGCAACGGCAAGCGCGTCACGCTCGCCGGCGCGGCGGTGGACTACTCGACCGGCCCGGTCTACTGGGGCGAGCCCGGCACGAACGGGCAGCACAGCTTCTACCAGCTGATCCACCAGGGGACGAACCTGATCCCGTGCGACTTCGTGATGTTCGCACGCTCGCTGAACGCGGTCGGCCGGCACCACGACCTGCTCACCGCCAACGTGCTGGCCCAGGCCGAGGCGCTGGCGTTCGGGAAGACGGCGGACGAGGTGCGGGCCGAGGGCGTGGCCGAGGCGCTCGTGCCGCACAAGACGTTCCCGGGGAACCGCCCGTCGAACCTGCTGTTCCTGGAAAAGCTCACGCCGTTCGCGCTGGGCACGCTGGTGGCGCTCTACGAGCACAGCGTCTTCACGCAGGGCGTGGTCTGGGACATCGGGTCGTTCGACCAGTGGGGCGTCGAACTCGGAAAGGTGCTGGCCCAGCGGATCGTTCCGGAGTTGGAAGCGGCGGACGAGCCGGCCCTGAAGCACGACTCGTCCACGAACGCGCTCATCCGCCGCTACCGCGCGGCGCGGAAGACCGGGTGACGTACCCCTCCGGGCCGCGGCGGCCCCTGCCGGCCTGTGACTCTCATCGGTGCGGCCGGTCGCGGTAGTCGTGGCGTTTGATCGGGTAGCGGCACAGCCCGAGCGGGCCGGCGAGCCAGGGGGCCGCGTCCTCGTCGACGAGCAGACCCCGCTCGAACAGCTGGCGGACGATGAAGCGACTGCCCGCCTCACCGAACCGGGTCAGCCGGTAGTAGCGGCGCTCGAACTGCGGGTCCATGTCGGTGACGGCGTGGATGCAGTCGCACGCGCCGCCGTCCGCCCCGGTGCCGACCGTGTCGATGCACTGGTAGCCCATCCGGCCGCTCTCCAGGAACTCCTTCTGGAGCAGAAACCGGCGGTACAGACGCGGGCGGATCTGGTACGGCCCCCACAGGGCGACGTGCTCGCGGTTGTCCAGGGCCATGCGGAGCGTCTCGTGCAGCTCCAGGTTGCGGCCCGGCTCGGGCGTGAACCGCCACGGCTGGATGTCCAGGTCAGCGGGCATCCAGCTGATGGTGTGAACCTCCGCGACCTGAGGGGCAGCGCCCGCCGCCTCCAGGGTCTTGACAACCGTGACCCAGGTGTGGGTGTACCGCGGCACCCGGGGCGTCGTCTCGGAGCCGAAGACGAGCATGTAGTACCGCTCGCCGGGGGTGGGGTCGTCGGGAACGGCCTCGGGCGGAAGTGAGTGGACCGGCGACAGCGTGCGTGCCCGGCCGGCGCACCCGGCGGCGGCGGCGCAGGCGAGTAGGACGGCGGCGACCCGGCCCGTCACGGCGGCGGTCATGTGCTCCCTCCCGGGTGGTCGGTCGTGGCCGGCGCGTTCCCGCCGCCCGGTCCGCCACCCAACATCGCCAGGCCGGGCCGTCGGGTGTGGGGGAAGACCGGCACGACCTGCCGACGCCAACCCACCCGGCCGGTTCAACCCGTAACCCCAGCCCGCTCTCCCCAGTTTGTCACCCCCGGAGCAGGACTCGGCAGGGCTCCCGGTTGGCCACGAGTGGCCCGGAATCGCACGCGCCGTCCCGGCCGCGGACGTGGCCGGGGGCGTCCTCCGGGTCGGACACTTACCCCGTTCCCCCCCGCCCGGCGCCCGGTTACAATCACCCCCTCCCACCGCCTCCCTCTCTCCGGAGTCCCGTTTCATGCGGCCTCTCGCTCTCGCCGCCGCCGCGATCCTCGCGCTGGCCCCGCCGGCCGCCGCGCAGGCGCCGGAACTCGTCGCCTCCACCGGGCCGCTGAGCCCGGCCGACGAGCTGGCCGGCTTCCGCCTCCCCCCGGGCTTCGTCGCCCAGCTGGTCGCCAGCGAGCCCGAGATCCAGAAGCCGATGCAGATGGCCTGGGACGCCAAGGGCCGGCTCTGGGTCACCACCTCGTACCACTACCCGTTCGCCGTCGAGCCCGGGAAGGCCACCGACAAGGTGTTCGTCCTCTCCGACTTCGGCCCCAACGGCAAGGCGAACAAGGTGCAGACCTTCGCCGCCGACCTCAACATCCCCATCGGCATCCTGCCGCTGCCCGACTGCAAGTCGGTGCTGGTGTCGAGCGTCGGCGAGATCCGGCTGTACAAGGACGCCGACACGGACGGCGTCAGCGAGAGCCACGAGGTGCTGTACAAGGGGTTCGGCAGCCGCGACACCCACGGGATGTACAACTCGTACACGCTCATGCCCGACGGCTGGGTGTACTCCTGCCACGGGTTCTCGAACGACAGCACCGTGCGGGGGAAGGACGGGCACGAGGTCAAGATGCAGTCCGGCCACACCTTCCGGTTCAAGGCGGACGGGAGCCGGATCGAGGTGTGGAGCCGCGGGCAGGTGAACCCGTTCGGCATGACCCTCGACCCGTGGTTCAACCTGTACACCGCCGACTGCCACTCGAAGCCCATCACGCAGATCATCCCCGGCGCCTACTACCAGAGCTTCGGCAAGCCGCACGACGGGCTCGGCTTCGCCCCGCACGTCACCACCCACGACCACAACAGCACCGGGCTGTGCGGCCTGTCGTGGTACGAGGGGGCGCAGTTCCCCGAGAAGTACCGCGGCTGCGTGTTCGTCGGCAACGTGGTGACCAGCCGGATCAACTTCGACACGATCGAGTGGCGCGGCGCCTCGCCGGTGGCGAAGGAACTCCCCGACTTCCTGGTCAGCAAGGATCCGTGGTTCCGCCCGGTGGACATCAAGCTCGGGCCGGACGGGGCGCTGTACGTGAACGACTTTTACAACAAGATCATCGGCCACTACGAGGTGGACCTCAAGCACCCCGGCCGGGACAAGACCCGCGGCCGGCTGTGGCGGATCGTGTACGCCGGCGAGGGGAAGACGCCCCCGCCCCCGCCGAAGTACGACCTCACCACCGCCACCGACGACGCCCTGTTCCGCGACCTCGTCGCCCCGTCGTTCACCACGCGGATGCTCGCCGGGAACCAGCTGATCCGCCGCGCCCGCGAGGGGAAGAAACTGGACCTGGGGCAGGACAGCATCAAGCTCGCCGCCGACAAGGCCCACGCCTCCGCGCTGGCCGGTTGGGCGCTGTTCATCGAGCAGGCGGGTGGCCGGGCGGTCCCGACGGACGACTACCGCCGGCTGTTCCGCGACGCCGAGAAGATGGGCCTTCAGCCGAACCAGTTCAGCACCCTGGTGCTGCGAGCGCTGACGGCCCGGCCCGAGTGGGGCGCCGGGGAGCGGGAGACCTTGCTCGACGCCCTCAAGACGTTCGACTCGCCCCACGTCAAGCGGGTGGCCGCGGAGGCGATGGCCGCCCACCCGCATGCCGACTTCGTGAAGCCGCTGGCCGGGCTGATCGCCAAGCTCCCCCCGGCCGACGAACACACCCGCTACGCGGCCCGCGTCGCACTGCGGAACTGCCTGCGCGCGACCGACGGCTGGAAGTCGGTCGCCGCGGCCGACACCCCCGTCGTGGCCGAGGTGGCGCTCGGGGTGCAGGACGCGACCGCAGCCCGGTTCCTGGCCGGGGCGCTCGGTAAGGCCGGGAACGCCGGGCAGCGGGAGGCGATGGTCGGCCACATCGGCCGCTACGGCGACGTGGCCGAGCGGAAGGCGGTGTTCGACGCCGTCGCACCGCTCGTCGCCCCGGGCACGCCCGCCCTCGCCGACCAGGCCCGCGGGCTGGCGATGCTCCGCGAACTCCTCAAGGGGATGGCCGCCGGCGGGAAGACGCTCGCCGACGCCGCCGGCCCCCCGGGCGGTGAGGCGAAGGTGTTCACCGCCCTGTTCGAGGCCACCGCGCCGACGCCGCCGACCGACCCGGCCGTCGTCCGCGGGCTGGTCGAGGTGTTCTCCGCCCTCCCGGCCGCGACCGGCGCCGCGTCGCGCCCCCGGGCCGTCGTCGAGGCCCAGGGGGTGTTCACCCGGCTGGCCGGAGCCCCGGCCGTGCCGGTGGACGGCCGCACCCTGGCGGTCGAGGGGCTCGGCCGGCTCAACGCGGCCGGCAGCGCCGGGACGCTGACCGGGCTGCTGGCCAACGCCGCCACGCCGCCGGCGCTGCGGGAGAAGGCGGTGGTGGCCCTGTCGAGCCTGACCCAACCGGACGCCCGCGCCGGGCTGAAGGAGGCCATGAAGGGCGTGCCGTACCGGGTGGCGGTGGCGGTGGCGCAGAACATGGCCGGGTCGAAGGCCGGCGCGGCCACGCTGTTCGAGGGCGTGAAGGCGGGGTCGATCCCGGCCCGCGTCCTTCAGGAGAAGGTGGTGCTGGAGCGACTCCGCGCCGCGAAGGTGGACAAGCTCGACCCCACGGTCGCCGACCTGACGCGCAACCTCCCGCCGGCCGACGCCCGGCTGGCGACGCTGATCCGCGAGCGGGCCGCCCGCTACCCGGCCGGCCCCGCCGACCCGGCCGAGGGCGCGAAGGTGTTCGTGAAGCACTGCGCCGCCTGCCACCAGATCGGCAACCAGGGCAACCGCATTGGGCCGCAGCTGGACGGCGTCGGCATCCGCGGGCTAGAGCGGCTGCTGGAGGACACCCTCGACCCGAACCGGAACGTGGACCAGGCGTTCCGCGCCCGGGTGCTCACCCTCGGCGACGGCACGTCGAAGACGGGCCTTCAGCTGAGGACGGAGGGGCAGGTGGTGGTGTTCGCGGACGCCGAGGGGAAGGAGTTCCGGGTGGCGACGCGGGACATCGAAATGAACCGGGAAACGGCGCTATCGCCGATGCCGGCGAACTTCGGCGACACCATCCCCGAGGCCGAGTTCCGCCACCTGATCGCCTACCTGCTGACCCAGCGGGTAGCGGCCGAGCCGGCGAAGAAGTGACACCGTCTTGGAGCGAGCGATCCGACGTGGCCCGTCCGTGGCTCGGGGTTCGGAGCCCGGAGGGCGTCGGCGTGTAGCCCGGGGTGCAACCCCGGGCGGCCGATGCGGTGTCACGAGGGGCGACCCAACTCAAACTCCGCCTGACGCCCGCCCGGGGATTACCGACGGGGTGTCACGAGGGGCAATCCAACCCCAACCCCCGTCCAACGCTGCCCGGGGTTACCGACGGGGTGTCACGAGGGGCAATCCGACCCGACCTCCGCCGAAGGCACGCCCCGGGCGGTGTTTGCGGTGTCACGAGGGGCAATCCGACCCGACCTCCGCCCGACGCCCGCCCGGGGTTGCACCCCGGGCTACACGCTTCCCGCCCTCCGGGCTCCGAACCCCGAGCCTCCCAGCCTGCTCCTACGCCACCTGGACTTCCGCCGGCTGGAGGACGAACTCGTCCGCCCCGGCCGGCGGGGCCGCCACCTTCAGCTCCTTCACCTTCCAGCCCGGGTGGTTGATCGACCCGGTGAACGGCGGCGACCCGGCCACGTTCCCGACCACCCGGATCGCCGACGGGTCGAACCCGGCCGGCACCGTCGCGGTGTCCCCCTCGCTCCCGCTCAGGACCGTCTCGATCACCAGATGCCGCTTGAGCGCGTCGTGGGCCTTCTTGTGGACCTCGCGGACGGCCTGCCCGATCTGCTCGTCCGACGCCCCGGCGATGTCTTCGAGCAGGAAGTCCACCAGCCGGGCCTCGGCCTGGAGGACGGCGAGCATCCGCAGGGGTGCCCCGGACGGCTTCGGCGGGGCCGGGGGGGCGGCCGGCCTCAGCTCGGCGCCGGCGAGCAGGGCGGTGAGCTTGGCGTTGAACGCCGGGTCGAGCTTGGCCCGGCCGGCGACCGTGAGGCCGCGGACCGCGTCCCCGAAGCTCCCGGCCCGGGCGGAGGCCATGACGAACCCGAAGAACAACACCACCCCGGCCCCGATCGCCGCGCCGATCCCGTACTCCATCGTCACTCCTCGTTGCAGGCGCGGGCCGGGCCCGCACGGCCTCACCCGGAACGTGATACGAACGCCACGCCTGTCAGGCACGTAAACCCGGCCGGTTGTGCCGGATGGGCGGGCGGGTTGTGCCGGCGGGCCGGGCCGGTCGGTTGGTAGCGGGGTGGGGTTCCACTAGAATTCCCGGATACGATTGATCCGCCGGGCGTGCCCGGCCGACCGGAGAAAGTGGTTGATGCGACGGGACGTGCGCGGGCGGGTGGTGCTGGTCACCGGGGCGTCCCGGGGGATCGGCCGGCGGGCGGCCGGGAAGCTGGCCCGGCTCGGGGCGAAGCTCGCCCTCACGGCCCGCTCCGCCGACGACCTCGCCAAGCTCGCAGGCGAACTCCGCGCCGCCGGCGCCGAGGCGGAGATGTTCCCCGCCGACATCACCGACCCCGCCGCCCGCGCCCGGCTGGTCGGGGCGGTGGTCGCCCGGTTCGGCGGTCTGGACGTGCTGATTAACGGGGCCGGGGTGTGCAGCTTCGGCGAGTTCGCCACCTCGTCGGAGGAGGTCGCGCGCAAGGTGCTGGAGGTGAACTTCTTCGCCCCCGTAGAGATGACCCGCCTGTGCCAGCCGCACCTGACGGCGAGCTACGAGCGCGGCCCGGCGGGGTGGCGGCCGGCGGTGGTGAACGTGGCGAGCATCTGCGGCCGGTGGGGCATCCCGTCGATGTCCGAACACTGCGCCAGCAAGCACGCCTTCGTCGGCCTGACGGAAGCCCTCCGCGGCGAATTCGAGCGGTTCGGGATCGACGTGCTGCTGGTGCTGCCGGGGCTGGTCCGCAGCGACGACCTGAACCGCCACCTGCTGCGGAACGAGGGGAAGATCCACCTCGACTTCGAGGGCGCCCAGCCATCGGACGAGGTGGCCGACGGGGTCGTCCGCAGCCTGCTACGGAACCGGACGGAGGCGGCGATCGGGTTCGTGTCGTGGTGGGTGTGGTTCGGGAAGCGGATGTTCCCGCGGGGGGTGCGGTTCTTCATGCAGCGGAAGGTGTGGAAGTTCGCCCGGCGGGAGACCCGCGCATCGTAGGTCGGGACCATGACTCCTGAACCCCGGTACGAGATCATCCGGTACTGGAACAAGGCGGACGGCGCGTACATCGCCGAGGTGCCCGAGCTAGCCGGGTGCATGGCCGACGGAGAGACGCGCCACTCGGCGATCGCCGCGGCCGCGGTGGTGATCGCCGAGTGGGTCGAAACGGCGAAAGAACTCGGCCGCCCGATCCCCAAGCCGCGCGCCGGCTGAGGTACGCCTGAGAGCCGCCCCATGCGTCAGGTGTCCGGGTATCCCCTGTGGGTCGGCACCGCCCGCGACGCTCGGGATGTACGGGCGGTACTCGACGCGGGAATCGCGGCCGTGGTCGACCTGGCGGTCGAGGAGCCGCCCGCTGGGTTGACGCGGGAACTGGTCCACCTCCGGTTCCCGCTGACCGACGGCGGCGGGAACCCGGCGTGGCTGCTGGCGGCCGCCGCGAACACGCTCGCGGGGCTGATCCGACAAGCGGTTCCGACCCTGGTGAGTTGCGGCGGCGGGCTGAGCCGGTCGCCGGCCGTCGCGGCGCTCGGGTTGTGCTTCGCCACCGGTCAGCGGGCACCGGACGTGGTGCTGCGGCAGGTGCAGGCCGGGGCCGCGTCCGACGTCCACCCGGCCCTGTGGAACGACGTGGTGCGGTGTGCGACGGCGGACGAGAACTGGGCCTACCGCCCCGGAGACACCATCTGATGTGTGGGATCGCGGGCATGATCGACCTGGGCGGCAAGCGGACGGCCCCGCGGGGGGCGGTCGCGGCCATGGCCCGGGCGCTGTACCACCGCGGCCCCGACGAGGACGGCTTCCTCTCCGAACCCGGCCTCGAACTCGCCAACACCCGCCTCTCCATCGTCGGCCTCGCCGACGGCAAACAGCCCATCTCGAACGAAGACCAGACGGTCTGGACCGTCTTCAACGGCGAGTTCTTCGACTACCCCGAGAAGCGGCAGGCGCTTGAGGGGAAGGGCCACCGGTTCCGCACCCACACCGACACCGAGATCCTTCCCCACCTGTGGGAGGACCACCGCGAGGGGTTGTTCGAGCACCTCCGCGGCCAGTACGCCGTCTGCGTCTGGGACAAGAAGACGAACGAGGTGGTGATCGGCCGCGACCGGGCCGGCATCTGCCCGCTGTTCTACGCCGTCCGCCGCCACGACGGCACCGACTGGCTCCTGTTCGCGTCCGAGGCGAAGGCACTGTTCGCGTCCGGCCTCGTCGAGCCGAAGGCCGACTGGCGCGGGCTCAACCACGTCTTCACCTTCTTCGCCCTCCCCGGCCCCGTCACCGTCTTCGACGGCGTCACCATCCTCCAGCCCGGGCACTTCCTCCACCTCAAGCTGGGTCGCACGACCGCGGCCGAGGCGGAGAAGCAGACCGCCTACTGGCGCGTGAACTACCCGGACCGCGGCCAGGAGGACTACGGCGCCGACGAGGCCCGCGTGGTGGACGGCTTCGAGGCCGTGCTGCTCGGCGCGGTGCAGCGCCGGCTGCGGGCGGACGTGCCGGTGGTGTCGTACCTCAGCGGCGGGGTCGACTCGTCGCTCGTGGTGGCGATGGCCAACAAGGCGCTCGGCCGGCCCATCCCGACGTTCACCATCTCCGTCCAGGGCGAGGGGCTGAACGAGGAGACGGAAGCCCTGCGTGTCGCCCGCCACCTCGGCTGCCAGCCGGTCGTGGTGAAGTCCGGCCACGACGACCTCCGCGCCCGCTACCCGGAGCTGATCGGCGCCGCGGAGATCCCGGTGGTCGACACGTCCTGCCTGGCCCTCCTCCAGCTGGCGCGGTCGGTCCACGACCACGGCTACAAGGTGGCGCTCACCGGCGAGGGGGCCGACGAGTGGCTGGCCGGCTACTCGTGGTTCAAGATCAACAAGCTGGTCGGCTTCCTCGACCGCACGCCGGTGCTGCCCGTCGGCGGCGCCCTGCGGACGCTGTTCCTGAAGGCCACCGGCCAGCCGACCTTCCCGTTCCGCAACTACCGCAACACCCTGGCCCGCATCGGCGGCCCGAACGGCTGGCTCGACCTGTACGGGATGATGAGCCTGAACAAGCTCCGCTTCTTCGCCCCGCACCTGCGCGAGAAGACCCTCACCGCCTCGCCGTGGGACGAGCTCAACCTCCACCCCGACCTGAACCGCTGGCACCCGTTCCACCGGCAGATGTACCTCGGCAGCCGGATCATGCTCCCGGGCCACCTCCTCTCCTCGAAGGGGGACCGCGTGGCCATGCACTCGTCCGTCGAGACGCGCTACGCCTTCCTCGACGAGGACGTGCTCGCCTACGTCAGCAAGCTCCACCCGCGCTGGAAGCTGCGGGGGCTGCTGAAGGACAAGTTCGTGGAGCGGAAGGTGGCCGAGCGCTGGCTGCCGAAGGACGTGGCCTGGCGGCGGAAGATGATGTTCCGCGCCCCGATGGACAGCTGGTCCGCGGTGGGCGGCGCCGGCGGCTGGATCGAGCAGGTGCTCTCGCCCGAGTCGCTGCGGAAGGCGGGCTACTTCGACCCCGCGGCCGTGGCCGCCGCCCGGCAGAAGCTGCCGACGATGCGCCGGGGCATTGCCCGCACCGGCCTGGAGATGGGCCTGACGGCCGTCACCGCCACCCAGGTGTGGCACCACCTGTACCTGGGGGGTGGCCTCTGTGAACTCGGAACGAAGTTCGAAGCTCGAAATTCGAAACCCGAGCCGTCGATCATCCCGGCGTGACCTGATGCCCGCCCGATTCGAGTTTCGTGCTTCGAGTTTCGAGCTTCCGTCATGAGTTACGCCCTCCTCACCCTCTGGCACGAGCGACAGCGGTACGCCTCCGGCGTGTTCGCGGTGGCGTTCTCGGCCATGCTCATCGCGCTCCAGTGCGGGCTGCTGCTCGGGCTGTTCAAGATCACCTCCACCCCGATCGACCACGCCACCCCCGCCGAGCGCGACCGGATCATCTGGGTCGGCTCGACCGGGGTGCCGAGCGTGGACCTCGGCAAGCCGATCCCGATGTCGTTCCTCACCCGGCTCGCCGGCCGGGCGGGGATTTCCAGCCCCGAGCTGTACATCGCCAACTTCGCCAACTTCACCAAGCCGGTCGGCGGCACCGAGCTCTGCTTCCTCCTCGGCACCCGGCTCGACGGCGACGCCCTAGCCCCGGCCGACGTGCTCACCCCCGAGCTGCGGACGGCCCTGTCCGAGCCGTTCACGATCGTGGTGGACGAGTCCGACGTGGGCCGGCTCCGGCTGGAGTCCCCGGAGGGGAAGCCGAAGATCAACGGCAAGGAGGTGCGGGTGGTCGGCACGGTGCGCGGGCTGAAGAGCCTGGCCGCCCCGTGGGTGTTCTGCTCGGCCCACACCGCCAAGCAGCTGATGGGCGCGATGCTCCCGCCGGACCACACGACGTACTTCCTCGCCCGGGCCGACTCGCCCGAGCTCGCCCGGCAGGTGGTGGCCGAGCTGCGCGACGCCTACTCCGAGGACATGACCGCCTACACCGCCGAGGACTTCTCGTACAAGAGCCGCGAGTACTGGCTGACCCGCACCAAGGCCGGGATCGCCATCGGCTACGCCGCGCTGCTCGGGCTGATGGTCGGGGCGGTCATCACGTACCAGACGCTCCGCTCGGCCACGGCCGCCAGCGCCAAGGAGTTCGCCATCCTGCTGGCGCTGGGCATCCCGCGGTGGCGGATCTCGGTGATGGTGCTCCAGCAGTCGTTCTGGGTGGCCCTGATCGGGATCGGGGTGTCGTACCCGATCTGCCTGGGCCTGCGGGTGCTGGCCCGGATGGGCGGGGCCGACGTGGACCTCCGCTGGGAGGTGCTGGCCGGCACCGCCGCCGTGACCACGTTCATGTGTACCGCCGCCGGCCTGCTCGCCCTGCGCGGGGTGCGGCAGATCGAGCCGATGTCGCTGCTGCGGTGACGTGGCCCCGGACGCTGAACGACGCGGGCGGGCCGCGAGCGGCGCCGGACCGCGTTGGCCCGCCCGGCCCGGGGGTGATAACGGTTGTCACCCCCGCGGAGAAACGGCCGGGGGCGAGAACGGTTATCACCCCGAGTCGCCGGCCCCGCCGGAGCCCCGCCGCGCCCGGCATCAGGCCCGGGGCACCGCCCGAACCCCGCAAGACACCGGGCCTTGCCCGGGCGACGTGAGGTGACATGCCCGCGATCCTGACCTCCCCCACCCTGAAGGGCGTCCGCCTCACCCGCACCTACGGGGACGGGGCGAAGCGGCGGGCCGCCCTGCGGGAGGTGTCGATCGACCTGTTCCCCGGCCAGATCGCGCTCCTCATGGGGCCGAGCGGGAGCGGCAAGTCGACCCTCCTCGCCGTGCTGTCCGGCCTGCTCGAACCGGACCAGGGGCAGGTGCTCGCCGAGGACGGCGGCGAGATGCGCGACGTGTGGGCGATGACCCCCAAGCAGCGCGAGGCGTACCGCCTCCGCACCACCGGGTTCATCTTCCAGGGGTTCAACCTGTTCCCCGCGCTCACCGCCCGGCAGCAGCTGGAGATCGTGCTGAACTGGGGCGGCTACGCCGCCGGGGGCGAGGCCCGCCGCCAGGCCGACGAGATGCTCGACCGGCTCGGGCTCCTGCCGAACAAGTCCAAGAAGCCGTCCCAGCTGTCCGGCGGCGAGAAGCAGCGGGTGGCGATCGGCCGGGCGCTGGTGAAGAACCCGACCTTCGTGTTCGCCGACGAGCCGACCAGTGCCCTCGACTGGGAGAACGGTCAAAAAGTCATGGAACTGCTCCGGGACGCCGCCCACGAGCGCGCGGCGAGCATCCTCGTGGTTTCCCACGACCACCGGCTGCTCCCCTACGTGGACGTATACTACCACCTGGAAGACGGTCATCTGGAAGAGAGACCGTTGACCCCGCCCGGGCACTGATACCGGGTCGGACGACGCGGCCGACGGGTGTAAGCGCCGGGAGATCAACGGCTTGCACTAGATCCGGCCGACGCGACTCGTGCCAGCGGATGCTCCCGTATTCGTGACCGACCCCCTGGCGGGTCGGTGGGATCCGCCCGGGGGCCGGCGAGAACGGCCCACCCGTTGCCGATAATTGGTTACCCACCTGCCCGCTGGGGAGGAGACGCCCATGACCTGGCTCCGGAAGATGCGGTCGCTGCTGGTCGCGGCCGGCGGGGTCGTTCTCGTCGGCAGCCTGCTCGGCGCCCGCCTCCTCGGCCCCGGCGGGGGCGGCGGCACCGACTCGACGGGGAAGGCCGCACCCCCCGCCGGGGGCGGCAAGGAGGCGGCCGCGACGGTGGTCCTCGGCACGGCCGACAGCGACCCCGAGCCGGCCCGGCACGGCCTCCCCCCGGTGCTGCAGTCGGGCGAGGTGGTCGAGGTGTTCGTGAAGCAGGGCGACGAGGTGAAGGCCGGGGCCAAGTTGTACCGCTTCGACACCACCATGCTGGAGCAGGAGGTGGAGGCCGCCCGGCTGGCCCTCGCCCGGGCCGGGGCCACGGCCGCGACCGCCCGCGGGGCGGCCGACCAGCACGCCAAGAAGGTGGACCTCCAGAAGCAGGTGGTGGCGGGGTACGAGGCCCAGGTGAAGCTCGCCCTGGAGGCCTGGCGGCTCGGCGAGCACAACCTCAACGAGGGGCTGAAGGCCCAGGGCATCCCGCCGGAGAAGTGGGAGGAGCGGCGGAAGAACGACGTGAAGCTGTACGAACTCTACGCCGACCACGAGGCCCAGCGGGTCAAGACGGCGATCGAGAAGGCCACCCTCGCCGACCTGGAGGCGGCCAAGGGGAACCAGGTGGACAAGCTGATCGCCGAGGCCGACGCCGAGGTGCGGCGGTACGAGGGGATGGTCCGCAAGGCCGAGGCGGCGGTCCGGCTCTGCACCGTCACGGCCAAGGTGGACGGCACCGTCGAGCGCGTCTCGGTCACCCCCGGGGACGTGCTCGGGATCAGCAGCCGGACGCCGGCGGTGATCCTGATCCCGGCCGGGCCGCGGGTGGTGCGGGCGCGGGTCGAGGCCGAGTTCGCCCACAAGATCGGCAGCAACCAGAAGGGTCGGGTGGTGACGATCCACGACTTCACCGACCCCCGGGTGACGTACCAGGGGCGCGTCCGCGACATCGGCGGCAGCTTCCTCCCGCGCCGGTCGAACGAGGGGGCGCTGATCCAGAACGACACCCGCGCCCTGGAAGTGGTGATCGAGGTGATCGACCCCGCCCCCGCCGGCCGCCCGCCGATCCGCGTCGGCCAAGAGGTGCGGGTCAACTTCGGCCCCTGACGGCGGGCCGGACGGGTGCCGGGGCGCGTTCCCCGCACGCCCGGGCGCGGGGCCGCTCGTCGGGCCGCGCACCTGCCGCCGGGAGGAGAGGCCCGTGACCCGACCCCGAACGGTACGGTCGCTGGTGGTCGCGGCGGGCGGGGTCGCCCTCGTCGGCAGCCTGCTCGGCGCCCGCCTCCTCGGCCCCGGCGGGGGCGGCGGCACCGACGCCGCGGGGAAGTTCGCCCCGGGCGCCGGCAAGGACGCCATCAGCACGGTCGTCCTCGGCACCGCCGACAGCGACCCCGGCCCGGTCGACTACGCCCTCCCCCCGATCCTCCAGTCCGGCCGGGTGGCCGAGGTGTTCGTCCACCAGGGCGACGAGGTGAAGGCCGGGGATAGGCTGTACCGCTTCGACTCGAAGATCTTGGAGGCCAAGTTGGTCGAGGCCGAGCGGGCGGTCGACTCCGCGAAGGCCAAGCTGGCCGAGGCCCAGGGCGCGGCCGACCTCCACGCCACCGCGGTCGCCCTCCAGGCCGAGACGGTCAAGGCGGCGGAGACGAGCGTCAGACTGGCCCGCGAGGCGTGGCAGGTCGGCGAGTGGCACAAGAAGGAGTATTACAAGTCGACGAGGGTTCCGACCGACCGCTGGCCGGAGCTGCTGAAGAACGAGCCGGAGCTGTTCGACCTGTACGTCAAGCACGCGCGGGCGGAGGCCGAGCGGGATCTGGCGAAGGCCAAGCTCGACGCCGTGAAGGCGGCCCAGGAGAAGCAGCTGGCCCGGGTGGTCGCGGTGGCCGAGGCCGAGGTGAAGCGGCACCAGGCCGCCGTGGACGAGGCCCGGACGGCGGTCGAGATGTGTACCGTGCGGGCCGAACAGGACGGCACCGTCGCGCGGGTGCTGGCCGGCAAGGGGGGGACGATGGGGGTCGGCTCCCGCGCCCCGGCCCTGATCCTGATCCCGGCCGGGCCGCGGGTCGTCCGGGCCGAGGTCGAGGCCGAGTTCGCCTACCGGATCGGCACCAACCAGATCGGCCGGGCGGTCACGATCCACGACTTCACCGACCCGAAGGTGTCGTACCAGGGGCGCGTCCGGGGGCCGCTCGGCGACGCCTTCCTCCCCCGCCGCGGGAGCGAGGGGGCGCTGATCCAGAACGAGACCCGCGTGCTGGAAGTGGTGATCGAGGTGCCCGACGCGGCCCCGCCGGGCAAGCCGCCCCTCCGGGTCGGCCAGCGGGTGCGGGTCAACTTCAGCCCCTGAGCCGGAAACGCCGATTGACCCACCCGTGACGAAGGAAGCCCCTCGTCCGTCTTCCCTCGTCACTGGTGGGTCATTGGTGGGTCACTCGTCATTCCGGGAGCTGGCGGGGTCGCAGGCGTACTGCCGGGCCGTCACGACGCGCGCGAAGAGCTCCTTCCCCCTCGCCTTCCGCCTCCTGCCGGCCCCGAAGCGGCGGGCGATGGACGCCCTGTACGCCTTCATGCGGGTGTCCGACGACCTGGCCGACGACCCCGGGGCCGACGCGGCGGCCCTCGCCGCCTGGCGGGCCGCGCTCGCCGAAGCCCTCGCCGGCCGGTACGCGCACCCCGTTCACCCCGCCCTGCACGACGTCGTCCGGCGGTTCGACGTCCCCCCGCGCTTCCTCTTCGAGGTGCTCGACGGCGTCGAGGCCGACCTCGCCCCGGTCCGGTTCGCCACCTTCGCCGACCTCTACCCGTACTGCTACCGGGTGGCGTCGGCCGTGGGGCTGGCGTGCGTGCGGGTGTGGGGGCTCCGGCCGGGGGCGGCGTGGGCGGAGGCCGACGGCCCGGCCGAGGCCGCCGGGGTCGCGTTCCAGCTCACGAACGTCCTCCGCGACCTCGGCGAGGACGCCGGCCGGGGGCGGGTCTACCTCCCGGCCGACGAACTCGCCGCGTTCGGCGTGGACCCGCGGACGTGGTCCCACCACTCGCCGGCGTTCGCCGAACTGATGCGGTTCCAGGTCACCCGCGCCCGCCGGTACTACCACGCGGCCGACCGGCTCAGCCACCTCCTGACGGCCGACGGCCGGGCCGTCTACGGCCTGATGTGCGGCACCTACCGCGGGCTGCTGGACGAGATCGAGCGGCGGGGGTTCGACGTGTTCACGGCCCGGGTGCGGGTGCCGCGCTGGCGGAAGGCGGCGGCCTTCGCCGGGGCGTGGCCGGTGCGGTGGGGCTGGTGGTGACCGGTCACGGGGCCGGGAGCGGGACCGCCCGCGCGGCGGCGGCGAGGGCGCGGGCCGCGCGCCGGAGGACGTCCGGCTTGGGGTCGGTGACGCGGACCGCGGCGGCGGCCACGCGCACGGACCGGCCGGGCTCGGCGTCGCCGCCCGCGGGGGCGCCAGACAGGAGAGCCGCGGGGAGCTTGGCCAGGACCGCTTCCGCCTCGCGCCGGCCCTGGTCCGCGCCGCCCGCGTCGGCGGCGTCCGCCTTGTCGGCCGCGGTGCCGAGCGACCGGGCGACCCGGCGGGCCTCTTCGGCCGCGGCGCGGAGGTCGTCATCCGGCCCTTCGGCCGCCGCCAACCATGCGGCGAGGTCGTCCGCTTCCGCGGCCAGCGCCCGCGTGCGGGCGACCTGTCGCGCCGCAGCGGATCGTGTGTTCCCGACCAGTGCCCGCACGCCGGCCGCCAGTTCGGCCTGCCGGTCGGCCAGGGGGCTGGCCCCGGCCCGGAGTGCCGCGACGGCCTGGTCCGCGGCCTCGACGGCGGTGCGGGCGTCGCCCACCCGCAGGCGGTCCGCGACGAGCCCGGTCGCGGGGACACCCGCGGGGGCCGCCGCGAGGTCGCGCTGGCGTCGCTCCAACTCCTCGAACGCGCCCCCGCCCTCCGGCCGCAACCGGGCCGCGACCTCCGCCCCGGCCCCCGCCGCCCGGTCGCGCACGGCCCGCTGCGCCCGGGCGAGTTCCCGCATCGGCGCGGCCAGCTGGGGCGACGGCAGGTAACCCGCCGCCGGGTCGGGGGCGACCGGCGGCGCCGCGCGGACCACGTCCGCGACCCCGGCCGACGCCGCGGCCAACTCCGCCAGCGCCTCCCCGAGTTGGGCCTGACCGGCGGCGTCGCGGTCGGGCTCGGTCTTCCCGATGAGGCGGGCGTACAGGTCGAGCACCCGCCGCTTCAACACCTGCCCGGCCGGCCCGACCCGGGTGTGGGTCAACTCCTCCGCCTCCCGCCCGAGTTGCCGCCGCTCCTCGCCCGAGTCCGGGTGCAGCGGCCGACCGGCCCGGCTCAGGGCGACCGCCGCGGCGCGGGACCGGGCGGCGGCGAAGGCGGTGATCCGGTCCGCGTCCGGCCGGCGGCCGGCGAGGCGGTCGGCGAGGGCGGCCAGCACGGCCGCCGCGCCGGCGGTGCGGCGGGGGAGGTCGGTCCCGTCCTTGAACGCGGCCTCGGCCCGGCGGACCGCCTCGCGGGCGTCGTGGAGCAGGGCCGACGCCTCCGGGGCGGCCAGGGCGGTAAGCGACTTGGCAATGCGAGCCTGCGTCGCGGCGTGGGCGTCCGGGTGGGCGGCGACCTCGGCCTGAAGGCGGGCCAACTCGTCCGCTTGAGCATCGACCGGGGGCTGGCCGTTGACGGCGTCGCGGAGCCGGTCGAGGGCGTGGCGGGCGGCGGCGACGGACGCGGGAACGTCCACGGGCAGGCCGGCACGGATGTCGGCGGCCGCCGCCGCGAGGGCGTCGGCCGCGGCCACCCGCCGCGCCTCGTGTCCGGGAAGGTCGAGGGCGGCGACGCGGGCGGCGAGCGGGTCGTACCGGTCGAGGAGCGGCCCGACCCGGGCGGCGAACGCCCGCCGGGCCGCCTCGTCGGGCGTCTGCTTCTCGAACGCCTTGAGGGTCTGTTCGACCGCGGCGGCGGCGGACTCGTGGTCGGCCCGAAGGCGGTCGAGGTCCGGGCGGGACCGGGCCAGCCGGTCCGCCGCGGCCGGGACCAGGTCGGCCAGCCGGGTCAGCGCCTCGGCCGCGAGCCGCATCGCCTGGTCGGCCCCGGCCCCGTCCGCCTCCAGCCGGCGCGAGGCCACGTCGAGGTGAACCGCGGCGGCCTCGCGGAGCGGGGCGAGGGCCGCGTCGGGCGGGAGGTTCAGGTGCGACGCGGCGGCGTGAACCGCCCGCTGCTCGGCCCGGAGGGCGGCCTTACCGGCGGCCGGGAGGGCGGTGAACCCGGCGGCCCGGCCGCGGATGTCGTCCTGCCACTGGGCGAGCAACCGGGCGATCGATTTCCCGTCCGACGGGTCAGATGAATGCCGGTCGAATTCGTCGGCCGCGCGGTCGAGGGACTGGGCGAACTTCTCCAGCTCGGTCAGCACCTCGGCCCGGCGGCCGGCGGCCAGGAGGCCCACCGCGGCCCGGGCGGCGGCCGGGTCGGGGAGCGTGACCCGGGCCAGCCGGGCGGGCGTGCCGAGCGTCCCCAGCGCCGCGGCGGCCCGGTCCGCGACCCCGCTCTGAACGGCGGCCAGTTCCGCGCCGACCGCGGCCCGCACGGCGGCGGCGAGGCGGTCGGCGGCGGCGTCCAGGTCGTGAACGGCGGCGGCGAGGGCGGCGGCCCGGTCGGCGAAGGCCCGGCGCTCGGCCCCGGCGGCCGCCGCGACCGCCGCCCGCAGGGGCTCACTGTCCGCGAGCAGGCTGGGGAAGCGGGCCGCCAGCCGACCGCGCTCAGCTGACACTTCGGCCACGGGGGCGTCGGCCGCGGCCCGGTCGGCGAGGGCGGTGTAGGCGGCGGCCAGGGCGCCGAGCCGGTCGGCGTCCAGCCGGGCACGGGCGAGGCGGTCGTTCACACGGGCCAGGTGCTCCCCGCGCTCCACGGCCTGCCGCAGGCGGGTCACCGCCGCCTCCAGGGCGGCCCGGCGGTCGGCCGGGTCGTCGGTCGTGGCCCGGCGCAGGAAGTCGTCGGTCTCGCCGGTCGTGAGGTCCGCCAGCGCCCGGACCGCGGCCGCGAGGGGCCGCAGGGGCGGTGTCAACGCCCCCTCGCGGGCCGCGTCGCGGAGCGCCCCGGCGGCGGCCTTCAGCTTCGCGCGGGCGGCCGCGAGGCGGGCGGCGTGGTCCACCGGCAGCGGCCCCTTCCCCGTCGTCGCGGCCTGGAGTCGGGTCGCCGCCCGGGCGGCCTCGTGCAGGTCTGCGAGCCCGGCCGTCAGCCGGGCGGCGACGGCGTCGCGCGGGCCGAACGCCTCCTGGGCGTCCGGCGGCGGGGCGCCGACCGACACCGTCCACTCGGCCCACCCGTCCGGGGGGTACGTCGCCGCCGGCGCCCCGGGCCGCGTGTCCGTCACCCGTAGCCGCACCCGCACTTTCTCTCCATGCGCCATCCTTGCGAGAGGCTCGACCGTCACCCGCCCCTCAGCCGTCAAGCCGCCGGCGCCGGTGAGTGTGACCGGCAGCCGGGTGACGGCCATGAACCCCGGCCCGGCGGCGACCTCCAGCTCGGCCGCGGCGACGGCCACGTCGTCCGCGAGCGTGACCGTCACCGCCACCGGCTGTCCCGGCCGGACGTCCCGCGGGGCCGCGTACAGGCCGGCGACGGCCACGAACCGTGGCGGCTCGTCGGCCCGCACCCGCACCCGCACCGCGACCTCGGTCCGCAGCTTGCGCACGCCGGGTTCGTTGGCCAGCACCAGCCGGAGCGTCCCGGGTTCCCGCAGTGGGACGGTTGCGGTCCCACCGGCACCGTCCGGGTCGAGGGTCACGGGGAGCGTCTCCGGGAGCCCGCCGGGGGCGTCCGGGCGCCATTCCAGGACCGCGGACAGGGCCGGGCGGGTGAACCGCAGCCGGGCGGCGGCGGTCGAGCCCGCGACCGCGTCGAGGTCGGTGAAGCCGGGGAGGGAGCGCGGGCGCACCACCCCGGCGGCGTAGGCGGGCGGTGCGACCTCGACGGCCGTGCCCGGGGCGAGGTCGACCGGGTCGGCCACCCGGACGGTGAACCAGTCGCTCGCGGCCGGGCCGGCCTCGACCCGGTACTCGAAGTCGGCGTCGGCCGGCGGGAGGACGGCCACGAACGCCCCGGTGGCCGGGTCGGTGGTCATCCGCCGGCGGGACTCGGGCTCCCCCGGCCCGGCCCGGGTGACGAGGTCGGCCGCCGCCGAGAGCACGAGGCCGGGCGCGGTCGGGTCGAGGTAGGCGGACAGGGTCACGGGCTCGCCGCGGCGGACGACCGCGTCGGCGGCAGGGGTGACGATGTGAAAGGGGGCGACGGCGGCGGGCCGGAACCAGTCGGCCGACCGGCGGGCGAACTCCACGCCGGCGACGAACAGTCCGACGGCCGCGAGGAAGCCGAGCCAGACCCCCGGCCGGCGGCGGACGGGGGCGACGGCTCCCGCGGGCAACGGCATGGGGGCTCCGGGGACGTCGCCGGGGGCGGACGTGGTGCCTAAACTATAACCCCGGCCGGTGGTTCGGGGCAAGCACCCGCCGCCGGCCTCGCCCCCCGCGGACCCGTCGCTCATGGTCTCGCCCGAACGGCTCGCCGCCCTCCAACAAAGCTGGGTGAAGCTCCTCGACCGCTACCGCATCGCCCCGGCCGACGCCTACCCCGTGTTCGACGTGCTCGCCGCCGCCTACTCGGCCCCGGACCGGCACTACCACAACCTCGAACACCTCGGCGAGATGTTCCGCGTGGCGGCCCGGCTGGCGTCGATCACCGACGACCCGTCGGCGGTTCAGTTGGCGGTCTGGTTCCACGACGCGGTGTACGACCCGCGGGCGGCCGACAACGAGGCGCGGAGCGCGGAGTTGGCGGTCACGCTGCTCGGCCCGGTGGGGGTGCCGCGGTCCGAGCTCGACCGGGTGACCCAGCTGATCCGCGCCACCGCCCACCTGTCGGACGACCGCCCGCCCGGCGACCGCGAGACGGCGATCCTGTTGGACGCCGACCTCGCCATCCTCGGGGCCGCCCCGGAGCGGTACGCGCGGTACGCGGGGGCGATCCGCCAGGAGTACAGCTGGGTTCCCGAGCCCGAGTACCGGGCGGGGCGGGCGAAGGTGCTGGACCGGTTCCTCGCCCGCCCGCGGGTCTTCTGGAACGACCTGGCGTACCAGGAGGGCGAGGCCCGGGCGCGGGCGAACATGCTCGCCGAGCGGGCGAACCTGCTCTCCGCGGGGTAAGGGACGCCCCGCCCCCGGCGGCGCGCCGGGTCGCCCGCCCTTCGCCCCTCATCCCTCCACGGGGGTCGTTGATGTTCGTGCCGGTCGCGTGCCTGCGATGCGGGAAGCTGTTCCAGGTGCCGCCCGACGCGGCCGGGACGGACGTCCCCTGCCCGTGGTGCCGCGCCACCACCACCGCCCTCCCGGTCGCCGCGGTCCCCGCCGCCCCGCCGCCGGAGCCCCTCTCGCTCGACGACGCCGAGACCGCCCCGTCACCCGCGGCGACGGCCGCATCGTCCCCCGCGCCCCCCGAGGCCGTCGCCGGCCCGGCGTTCGACCCGCGGCGGTTTCGGGGGCGGCTCGTCGGCGTTGTGGTGGGGCTGGCCCTCGTCGCGGCGGCCACGACCGCCGTACTGGGCTACCGGTCCGGGCGGGTGTCGTCCGGCGCGTGGACCGAGTTCACGGCCCCGGACGGCTCCTTCACGGGCATCTTCCTGGGCACCCCGACGGCGGCGCCCGTCGAGGCGACCTCGTCCGCGGTCACCCGCGGGGGTGAGGAGTACGCGAGTTCCGGGTGGTACTCGGGGGTGCGGGTGTGGGTGGGCTGGCAGGATCTCGACCCGGCCTGGGTGAAGACCCTGGCCGACGACAAGGACGGGGCGCTCGCCCGGCCGGTGCTGGAGGCCGAGCGCGACCGCCGGCTCCGGGCGCGCGGCGGGGAGGTGGTGAAGGAGGGGACGCTCCGGACCGCGACCGGCCGGGGGATGGTCGTCCAGGTGGACGGCCCGCACGGGAAGCGGGTCGAACACTACGTGCTGGTGCCCGGGGCGCGGCCCCGGCTGTACGTGGTCGGGGTCGAGTCGCCCAAACTCGACCCCGACGGCCCGCTCCCGGGGAAGGTGTTCGCCGGGTTCCGGGTGGGCGGGCCGTGACCCGCGCCGCGGTCAGGGGATCTCGTAGAAGCCCAGGTCCGCCGCCTCCCGGCCCTTATCGGTAATCGTGTAGGTGTTGTCCCCGTTGGCCCCGAAGAACCCGTGCTTGGTCAGCCACTCGAAGTGGCTCTGGTCGTGACGGGTCATGTTGCGGGCGTCGTCGTACTTGAACTTCTTCTTCTTGAGAACCCGGCGGAGCATCCGCCACCGACTTTCGCCGAGACTGATCGTGGCCATGGCACCAACTCCTCCGGGACGTGAGAGATGAGGGTCGAAACGCAGGCCGTTCGATCTCCGTGACAGGCCGCCATCGCCGGGGCCGGCGCCGCCCGTGCTGGTTGTACCGGCCGTACCAGACGGCCGCGTGGGTTTCCCGCCACCGCCCGCTTCCGACCTTGCACCGGCCCCCCCGGGTTGCGACCTTATGGCCGGGTCAACCCGAGGGGGAGCCGATGAACGGGACCGGGCCGGTGGCGGTGAACGGGACGGTGGTATACGGGTACTGGGCCGACCGCGGGGAGGGTGGCCGGCTCCGACTCGGACTGGACGACTGGGACCGGCTCGGGCTGCACCCAGGCCAGCGGGTTCGGATCGGCCGGCCCGACCAGCCCCCGACCGAGGTGCTGATCGCGGCCGTCGACCGGAACCCGCCGGTCGTGTGGCTCGAACTCGTTCCCGTCGCCCGCTCAGTTGTGCCCCGAGCCGGGTAGCCGGTTGCGAGCTCCGTCACCTACCTGCGGTTGGGTAAGAGTCTATTCAAATCCGAACGACGGTGGAATCGGGATTCGGTGCGAAATCTCGAAAAAAATTCGTTTTGCGCGGTAAGCGTGAGCGCGGTTTGCATGAGACACCCGGCCCGCGTGTGGGTGTCCGGGCAATCCGGCGCCCGAACCGACCGGGCCGGCCGCCCTTGACGCACCCGCCCGCCGGCCGTAGTCATGAACCCGGTCCTGGCAACCGCCGCGACGTGGCCCTGTCGTCTAGAGGCCTAGGACACGACCCTTTCAAGGTTGAGACCGGGGTTCGAATCCCCGCAGGGTCACAAAGTCGTCCGGACTGATCCGGACGGGAGCGGACAGAATCGGACGGGATGCTTGCCCCGCAAGTACTTCCGCCGATTCTGTCCGCTCTTGTCTTTTCTGGTCCGCTCCAGTCTGCGTCGTATTTTGCGTCGCGCGTGCGTCGGCTCGCGCATCGCCCTTCCCCGCCGCCCGCTCGAACAGGCGGTCGGACACCCGGGCGTAGTGAGGTGGCAGTGCTTTGTCGAAATCCTACGCGGCGAGGATCATCAGGTTGTGAACCACGACCCGCAGCAGGACTTCGGCGACTTGGCCGTCCCACAGACGTGTGCGGAGGGCACTCCCGAGCAGCCGCTTATGCCGGCTGAACGCGCTCTCCACCTGCCACCGCTGGCCGTACACCCGCTTCGACCGGCTCCCCTCGGGCTTGGGCCGGAACCGCCGCACCATCTGGCCGCGGTACGTGCCGCGGACCGGGCCGGTGCCCTCGCCCCGGCGGTACACCGGGACACGGTCGCCCGGATGCCCAGGTCGCCCCGGGCGTGGACGTGGTGGTGCTCCCCGTCGAACGCCGCGTCCCCGAACAGGGTGTCGATCCGGCACCGGGCCGCGGCCGCCCCGACCGCTTCCCGGAACTGACCGGCGTCGTGCCCGGGGTCGCGGCTGACCACGGCCGACAGGAACAGGTGGGTCCGGCAGTCGGCGACGGTCGAGAGCTTCGGCCACCCCGACCGCCGGGTTTCCTTGCCCGCCCGCAGGTCGTAGTGCCGGCTGGCGTGCCGGACCTCCAGCCCGGTCGCGTCGAGCGCCGCCCGGGGCTTGTCGGGAACCAGCCGATGGCCGGCGGCGACGGTCGCGTCGAGGAGGGCGCCAACCCCGTTTTTTCGAGCAGCCGGTCGGCCGCCTTCTGGAGGGAGGGTGGAGTGGTCGGGGACGTGGCCGCCCAGCCCGAGCGCGGCCCGCAGGTCGGACCAGTCCCGGAGGTGCTGCTCGCCCCCACGGTAGTCGGTCCGCAAGAACTGCCGGACGGCGAGGGCGGCGAGGAGTTAGTGCTGGGTGTAGGTCTTCTTGGCGAACTTCGACGCGTACGCCGGCAGGGCGGCCCGGGCGGCGTCGAGCGCCTGCCGGGCGACCACCAGGGCGGACTCGGTCATCGGTCGGGTGGTGGTACTCATGCCCCATTAGAGGGTTCCGACCGACCGAAGGATTTCGACAGAGCAAGGCCGACCCTGTCCGCCGCACGCGGGTGCAGGCTGGCGAAGGGGCGGTTCGGGCCGTGTTCGGGGGCGTGCGAGATAACGCCGCACTGGCTAAACTAATCCGCGGGAGCAGCGCCCTGTCCGCCCCCGCCCGCGACGCACTGGCCACTGTCGTGGACCGGCTGGCGCGCATGTCGTGCAGCGTGATTTGGGACGACTGCCCCGACGGCATCACCGAGGCCGAGCACCGTGAGCGGGTAAAGCACCATGCGCCCGACGAGGCGCCAGTCCGGGAACTCCGACAGGCGACCCGGGCCGCGCTCGCCGCGCTTCCGACGAGCGATCCCGCACCCGCGGGCGAGAGGTATGCGGAACCGGCGTCCGCCCATGCCCCAGTAAACGGGAAGAAGGGGCGGGGGAAGCACATCGACGCCCAGATGCTCAAGATGACCTCGGGGGACGCCGCCCGGTGTGACTGGACCGCCCGCGAGTGGGCGCAACAGCTGGGGTGCAGTGAGGGGACGGTCAAGGGCACGGCCGCGTGGAAGCGGGCGATGCAGGCCCGCAAAGTCCGGGACGCGGACCGGGTAGCCCGGACGGGGGAGCGGAAGGGCCGGCGGCGGAACGGCCGGACCTGATTCCGACCGGGCGGCGCCCGATTCCGACCGCCGGGACGTTTTTCCAGATTCACGAACGGGCCGGTTTCCCTGGGGGAGGCCGACCCGTTTCGCGTTAGTGGTCGGAACCGGATTCCGACTGACCGCGGTGGGGATGAAAGGAGGTGCGAGACATGCACCCGACCCCCGCCCCCGACCCGACCGACCCCCGCCCGTCCGACCCGCCGTTCCTATTCGTGACGCTCCTCGCCGCCCGGAAGGCGGGCGACCGGATGCTGGAGACGCTCGCCCGTGACTGACTGGCTGAGTGCGGCATCCGTGTCCGCTTCGCGGCCGACCTCGGTGCCCCCGCCCGCCGGAAGGGGGTGTCGCGTGTCGGCTGACCCCCCTACCCCTCTGCCCGGTCCCCGCCCGCGCCGGCGGCCCCTCCCGCCCGGCCTGCTCCGCCGGGAGGCGGCCGCCCGGTACTGCGGCACCGGCGTCTCGACGTGGGACCGGTGGACGGCCGCCGGGCTGACCCCCGAGCCGGTCAAGCTCAGCGGGGCCGTGCTCTGGTGCC